>Ga0233369_1000010_pt1 | contig 138565 bp, 127 predicted proteins | sample ElkDunMinimDraft_26_FD_191537 | JGI IMG/M metagenome (GOLD analysis project Ga0233369, IMG submission 191537) | Fecal eukaryotic communites from dung pellets of Tule Elk in California, USA - Elk Dung D16 | ecosystem: Host-associated > Mammals > Digestive system > Large intestine > Fecal... | reverse complement strand
ATTCTCCCACAGAGGTACTTATGAAATATCTGGTCCTTAATAGTAATTTTTATAGCCATCGCCGGATGCGCTGCAAATCCGCCTGGATTAACCTGGGCCGTAGCCGACCTAGATAAGTACGACCAAACTATGTACCCTTCCCGACCAGCGGATTAATGATTGGATCTTCCAAGCAAGAAACCATATCTCTTTTTCATTATGAATATGAAACTATTGAAGCCAGCTCAGAGCATGAAGTAATTGCGTATCAGCAGTGGGTTTCAGTAGAAGGCCCGGACTATTTAGAAAAGACCTTATATCTGACCTTTCTGTCAGGCAAACTTGCAAACTGGAAAATCACCCCGAACACCACATCGGTCATTCCAAGAAACCTGTAAGCCCCCCCCCAAACGCTCAACTCATATTTCTTTAGTCGGGACGGGCGAAAGCCGGCTCCTTAATTCGAGCGACCTACGAGCTGGACCATTTATTTCGCAACCCAGGTGAAATTAAGTTTCGACGAGTCCTTGAACTGGATGTTAGCCACGCATTAAACGGTCTAAGGTCATTCAAGCCCAGCGGCACGGCTTAATCCTTGCGCTATACCGCAGAAGCACCGAAGCTCAGCTCCCGACCGGCCATAATGCGGAGCTTTCCATGAAGCTATTCGACCTGCCCGCCGATTATCTGAACTATTCCGAACGTGATGATGCGCTCAGTGGCGGCGCGAAGCTGATCGAGGTGAACACGCCCAAGGGCGCCTTTCGTGTGTGGACCAAGCGCGTAGGGAACAACCCCGCTATCAAGGTGCTCCTTCTGCACGGAGGGCCGGGCGTGACTCATGAGTACCTCGAGGCCTTCGACAGCTACTTCCCCGGCGCTGGCGTCGAGTATTACTACTACGACCAGCTCGGCTCTGCCTACAGCGACCAGCCCGACGAGCCGGAGCTGTGGGAAATACCGCGCTTCGTCGAGGAGGTTGAGCAGGTCAGACAGGCGCTGGGGTTAGACCGAAGCAACTTCTATCTCTTCGGCCACTCGTGGGGCGGGATTCTGGCCATTGAGTATGCGCTGAAGTATCAGCAACACCTGAAGGGTCTCGTCATTTCCAACATGATGTCCAGCATCGCCGCTTACAACGCTTACGCACAGAAGGTGCTGATGCCTGCCATGGACCCGGCGGCGCTCGCGGAGATCAAGCAGCTGGAGAAGGCAGGTCAGTACGAAGACCCGCGCTACATGGAGCTCCTGGTCCCTCATCACTACGCCGCTCACCTCCTGCGCATGCCGCCCGATCAATGGCCAGACCCCGTCAATCGCGCGTTCAAGCACATCAATCACAAGGTTTACATCCCCTTGCAGGGGCCGAGCGAACTTGGCGCGAGCGGCAAACTGCTGAATTGGGACCGCTCGGCCGAGCTGGGCAAGATCGCAGTTGCAACCTTGGTTGTCGGCGCCCGGCACGACACGATGGACCCGGCGCACATGAAAGCTATGGCGAGCCAGGTACAGAATGGCCGCTATCTGTTCTGCCCCAACGGCAGCCACATGGCAATCTACGATGACCAGAAGACCTACATGGACGGGGTCATCCAGTTTCTGCACGACGTAGACGCCGGGCGCTTTGGCTCGGTCGCCTGATAACGGCTTCCTTTAGTCCGCTGAGACGATTGATTCGCCTTTTAACCTGACACGGGAAATGGACATGACTCCGCGCGCCCTGCTCTTCGTCACACTATTACTGGCTATTCGCGTCAATGCACAAGAAGCTACCGATCCCGCGTGCGACAAGGCCGTTACCACCCGCGATATGGAGCAATGCCTTACTATCGAGTCCGATAAAGCCGAGGCAGCCCTTAATCAAACTTATCAGCGCCTGGTGAAACGCCTTACGCAACCCGATACCGAGCACGAAAATTACTCGGAATATAGAAAAAAGCTTCTTGATGCTCAGCGCGCCTGGATCAAGTTCAGAGATGCCGATTGCGATGCGCTATACGCGTTGAATAGCGCTGGCAGCATGCGAAACATCATCTATTTAAGTTGCAAGCAGCAACGAGCAGAGCAAAGAACAAAAGAGCTCGAAAGCTATTTCCCTGACTGACCCTGGCGATGCTTCAAGCCTCTCAAGTGGTAGCGTTCACGACATTCATCTACCCGGCGGACCCGGAAGCCCGGATGTGGGCGATGATCGCCACACCCGTCTCCTATGCTGGGGCTTGGCCGCAGCTGGATCGGGTTATGCCGTGGTGGCATTGGCGCAACGGATATTGCGCTGAGGTGAACGCAGCGTCGTTGCATAACTGGCACTGATCGGCCGGGGCCTTCCGCTTGCTTGCGGCAGGCTACCCTTCCCAACCGGACAAACAACAACCACAGGGGCCCCCATGCGCAGTGACGAGATCAAGGCAATATTCGATCAACAGGCTTCAAGTTATGACGAGCGTTGGGCTAAAACAGCGCCCATTCGCGACGGATTGCACTTTCTGCTTGAGGCGGTGTTTGCCGAACTCCCGGCCAATGCGCGGCTCTTGTGTATCGGCGCAGGTACGGGTGAAGAGATCGCCTATCTTGCCAAGCGCTTCCCCCAGTGGTCGTTCACTGCCGTCGAGCCCTCTGGCGCCATGCTGGATGTGTGCCGTGACAAGGCCGTGAAGGGAGGCTTTGCGTCCCGCTGCAAGTTTCACGAGGGCTATCTGGAGTCGCTGTCAGAAGAAAATCAGTTCGACGCAGCGACCTGTTTTCTGGTGTCGCAATTCATCCTGGAACGGGAGGCTCGCATTGAGTTTTTCCGTGCCATCGCGGCAAGACTTCGTCCCGGAGCAATACTGGCCAGTTCCGACCTGGCGTCGGATGTGAACTCAACCGCGTACGACGCCCTTCTCCCGGCCTGGATGAGGATGATGCTGGCCGCGGATATCCCGGCTGCCGCCGTCGAACAGATGCGTACGGCCTATGCCAAGGACGTTGCGGTTCTTCCCGCCGAGCACGTAGCGGCCATCATCAGATCAGGCGGTTTTGATGAGCCCGTTCCTTTCTATCAGGCAGGCTTGATCCACGCCTGGTTTTCAAAGCGTGAGTCAGGCGATGCGCAATGATCCGACCCGCAATCCTTGCCTTGCTGATCGCAATGCTTGCTGGCGCGGCCCTTTGGGCGTTGTCGCCCTTGGCCACGGGCCACGCTGAACCATGGGATGCAGGCGGCGTTTATTACATTGCGGCCCTGCTTGCGGCAGGACTTGCGACCAGCCTGATCGTGCCCAAGCCGCTCTGGGCGCTTTATCTGGGCAGTGTCCTGGGGCAAGCCCTGTACATGCTGCTGCTCTTGCCGCCCAGCCCGTTGATGGCCGTGGGTCTTGCATTCCTGTTGTTGTGGTCGCTGCTGTTTTTGAGCGGCGCCTACGTTGGCTCTCGCCTTCGAACCCGCTGAAGCTCTGCTGCTCATGCTGCAGATCCGGGCTAGCCAGAGCACCTAGTCTGGCGAAGCTCAAGGAGTGTTTTGTGCACCGGCAACGCGACTCACGTAACGGAGGACCACCCATGCCCCCACCTGAACTGGCGAGCATCTACCGCGATTACATCGCCTGTTTGAACGCAAAGGATTGGCCGAATCTGGGCCGTTTCGTGCACGAAGAGGCAAGCCATAACGGCAACAGGATTGGCCTGGCCGGCTACCGACAGATGCTCGAAAACGATTACGCCAGCATTCCCGACCTGCACTTCAACATCGAATTGCTGGTTGCCGAGGCACCTCATGTCGCGAGCCGGCTTCGATTCAACTGCTCGCCGAAAGGTCGATTTCTGAACCTGGACGTCAACGGGCTGAAGGTTTCGTTCGCAGAGAACGTCTTCTATGAGTTCAAAGACCGGAAGATCATCGAAGTCTGGTCGGTCATCGACAAGGCCGCGATCGAGGCTCAACTGCTCGCTGAATCCAAGAGTCCATAACGTCGCATCGCCACCCAACGCCACCAGTCGATCGTCGATTTTTTTGTCCGTTGCCTGCGCTTACGGCACACTTGCCGCCTTCGAGGGCGCTGCCCCTTTTTCCTAGCTGAATCTTTCGAATGACCCGCTCCCCGATCCGCCGTCTGTTGTTCTCCATCGTGCGCCGCGTGCTGTATTTCTGGGTACGCTCGGAAACCATCAACCAGTCCGCCTTCACCCTCAAGCTGGATCGCAGCAAGCCGGTGTTTTACGTGCTGCAACGCGCTTCGCTGAGTGATCTCGCGGTGCTCGATGAAGAGTGCAGCAAGGCCGGTTTGCCACGCCCGGTGAACCAGGTAGCGGTTGGCGAAAACCTGGAGCCGGCGGCGTTCATCTTCCTCAACCCTGGAGCCAGCTGGTTCGGCCGGCGCACACGTGTCGAGCCGCCTGCGCCACTGGTACGCCTGGTCGGCGCGCTGGAACATAACGCCGTAGAAAACGTGCAGATCATTCCGGTCAGCGTTTTCTGGGGCCAGTCGCCGGATCGCGAAACCAGCGCCTGGAAGCTGCTGTTCGCCGACAGCTGGGCGGTTACCGGCCGGCTGCGCAAGCTGATGAGCATCATCATGCTGGGCCGCAAGACGCGCGTGCAGTTTTCCGCACCCATCCAGCTCAGCGAGCTGGTGGCGCAGAACAAGGGCCACGAACGCACGCTGCGCATGCTCCATCGCATGTTGCGGGTGCATTTCCGCAACCAGAAGACTGCGGTGATCGGCCCCGACCTCTCGCACCGGCGCAATCTGGTCAAGGGTCTGGTGCACGCCCCGCAGGTTCGCCAGGCGATCAAGGATGAGGCCGAGCGCGAGGGCATCTCGCTGGAGAAGGCCGAGGCCAAGGCGCTGCGCTATGGCAACGAGATCGCCTCGGATTACGCCTATACCGCGGTGCGCTTTCTCGAGGTGGTGCTGTCCTGGTTCTGGAACAAGATCTACGACGGCATCCGCGTGAACCACATCGAGCAGGTGCAGGACGCGGTGCAGGGCCACGAGGTGATCTACGTGCCCTGCCACCGCAGCCACATTGACTACCTGCTGCTGTCCTACCTGCTGTTTCGCAACGGTCTGACCCCGCCGCACATCGCCGCTGGCATCAACCTCAACATGCCGGTCATCGGCAGCCTGCTACGCCGTGGCGGCGCCTTCTTCATGCGCCGTTCATTCAAGGGCAACCCGCTGTACACCTCGGTGTTCAACGAATACCTGCACACGCTCTTCAGCCGCGGCTTTCCGGTGGAGTATTTCGTCGAAGGCGGCCGCTCACGCACCGGCCGCATGCTGCAACCCAAGACCGGCATGCTGGCGATCACGCTGCGTAGCTACCTGCGCTCCTCGCGCCTGCCGATCCTCTTCGTGCCTGTGTACATCGGCTACGAGCGCGTGCTGGAAGGCCGAACCTACCTGGGCGAACTGCGCGGCGCGGAGAAGAAGAAGGAGTCGATCTTCGACATTTTCAAGGTCATTGGCGCGCTCAAGCAGCGCTTTGGCCAGGTCTGGGTGAATTTCGGCGAGCCGCTGGTGCTGGACGACTTCCTCGACCGCGAGCAACCCGGCTGGAAACAGCAGAACCTGGCGCCGGACTATCGCCCGGAATGGCTCAACGAGACCACCAATCGGCTTGCCACTCGCGTTGCGCAGGGCCTCAACGATGCGGCCGCGATCAACCCGGTGAATCTGGTGGCGCTGGCGATGCTCTCCACCACCCGCCAGGCGCTGGACGATCGTTCGCTGGCGCGGATTCTCGATCTCTACCAGCGTTTGCTGCGCATGGTGCCCTACTCCGCCCACGTCACCCTGCCCGAGGGCGATGGCGACAGCCTGGTCGCCTATGTGAAGAGTCTCGGCCTGTTGGCCGAACAGAAGGATGCGCTGGGCAACATCCTGTATCTGGATGAGCAGAACGCCGTTCTGATGACTTACTACCGCAACAACGTGATGCACATCTTCGCCCTGCCGGCGCTGCTGGCGAGCTTCTTCCAGAGCAGCTCGCGGATCAGCCGCGAGCAGATTCTGCGCTTCACCCAGGCGCTGTATCCGTACCTGCGGGCCGAGCTGTTCATTCGCTGGGAAGTGGAGCAACTGGAGGGCGTGGTTGATCAATGGCTGGCGGCTTTCGTCGACCAGGGGCTGCTCAAGCAAGATGGCGAGAGCTATGTGCGACCGGCGCCAAGTTCGCGGCATTTCGTGCTGCTGACGTTGCTGGCGCGGGTGATCGCGCAGACCCTGCAGCGCTTCTACATGGCCATTTCGCTACTGCTCAACAGCGGCCAGCACAGCCTTACCGCCGAAGAACTGGAAACGCTGTGCACGGTGATGGCCCAGCGGCTGTCAATCCTGCACGGGCTGAACGCGCCGGAGTTCTTCGACAAGAGTCTGTTCCGTCACTTCATCAAGAGTCTGCAGGATGAGGGCGTGCTGTTTCAGGACGAAGCCGGCAAGCTCGGCTATCACCCCCGGCTTCGCGAATTGGCCGAGGGTGTGGCCAAGCGCGTATTGCCAGCCGAGATCCGACTGTCGATCCACCAGGTAGCGCTGGAGCGCGAAGAAGTGGACACACCCGTCGAACAGCAAGGCTGAGTTACGGGCGACGCTCCACCAGGCTGGCGTCGATCTTGGCCAGACTGTTCACGCCGCAAAGCGCCATGGCCACCGCCAATTCGCGCTGCAGGCCAGCCAGCAGCCGGACGACGGCAGCCTCGCCCCCGGCGGCCAATGCCCATGCCCATGGACGGCCGATCATCACGCCCTGCGCGCCCAGCGCCAGGGCTTTGAGAATGTCCGAACCGCTACGGATGCCGCCATCGAGCAGGATCGGCAGACGCTGATCAAGCGCCCTGGCCACGGCCGGTAGTTGCTCGATGCTGGATGCCACGCCATCCAGCTGCCGGCCGCCGTGATTGGAGAGGACGATGCCATCGGCGCCGTAATCGAGCGCTTGCAGGGCGTCTTCTGGCTCCAGGATGCCCTTGAGGATCAACCTGCCCTTCCATCGTTCGCGCAGCCAGCGGATGTCGGCCCAGGTCACGCGCGGGTCGAATTGCGCATCCAGCCAGGCCTTGAACGCGCGCAGGTCGTTAGGGTCGACCACCCGATCCGTCAGATTGCCGAAATGGTGCGGTTTACCGCGAATAGCCACATCCAGCAGCCAACCGGGTCGCCCCGCCAATTGCGCGGCCTTGGCGAGCTTGCCACGCCAGGTGCCGTCAAGCATGCCGTTGCGAATGTCGCGGTGACGAATCCCCGGCACCGCCAGGTCCACGGTCAACAACAGGGTATCGCAGCCGTTGTCCTGGGCCTGCTGCAACAGGCCCAGGACCGCCTCACGGTCGCGCAGCATGTAGAGCTGAAACCAGCATTTTTGCGCAGCCGCCGCATGTACTTCGGCCAACGAACAGATACCTACGGTGGACAGACCAAAGGGTACTCCTGCCGTCGCTGCCGCGCGTGCGGCCTGAACCTCGCCACGCCGTGCATAGAGTCCGGCCATGCCCAGCGGCGCCAGCGCCAGCGGCATGCTCGCGACCTGGCCTAGTAGCTCACAGCGCGTACTGCAATTGTCCACGTCGCAAAGTATCCGCTGGCGCAGGCGCAGCTGCTGGAAGTCCTGGCAGTTGGCGAGCAGGGTCTGCTCGTCACCTGCGCCGCCGTCGATATAGTCGAACAGGAAGCGCGGCAGCCGACGCCCGGCCAGGCGCCGGTAGTCGTCGCAACTGGCGGCCATGCAATCGAAGGCAAGTTTCATAGCGGCTGCTCCCTTAGCCGGTTACCCGGCGCCATAACGCCCGGCTCACCACTCGCACCTTGTCCCGCGGCGTGAAGCGCTTGAGCGTGGCCTTGACCACGCCCTCGGTGAAGCGCGTGCGCTTACTGTAGTCGATGCGCACATCCACCAACACCGGCCTGCCCTCGCCTGCCAGTGCCATGGCACGGGCTACGCCATCGGCACACTGGTCGTTGTTCTCGATGGCGACGAAGCCCGCACCGGTGGCCTCGGCCAGCGCCGCCAGATTGAGCGGGTGCAGCACGGTGCAGGCCTTGCGGTTGTAAGGGATTTCCTGCGCCTGGGCGATCTGCGAGAGCTCGCCGTCATTGAACACGAACAGCACCAGATCCAACCCCAGGCTGCTGGCGGTGATCAGCTCCAGTCCTGTCATGCGCAACGCGCCATCGCCGACCACGCCCACCACCTGCCGACCAGGATTGGCCAGCTTGGCGCCGATCATCCCCGGTACGCAGTAACCCATGGCATTGAAGTCACTGGGTGAGATGAAGCCCCGCGGGCCATGGATGGGCATCAGCTCGGCCAACAGGAAGGTGTGGTTACCATCGTCGGCCACCACGATGGCCTCGTCGTTCAGTTGCTCGCGCAACGCCTGGCAAAACAGCGCCGGGTTCACCCGCCCGTGACTGTCGTGTTGCAGCCAGTCTTGGGTGTAGGCGAGCTTATCTGCGGCGATCTGCTGCGACAGCGGACTGGCCGGCGCCTCGCTGCGCAGTGCCCGCAGCTCGGCCAGCAACGCCGGAATCAATTGCTCCGCCGCCCCCGCGATCGCTACACGCGTGGGGTAGTTGGCGTCGAAGACCTGCGGGTTGATGTCCAGGTGAATCAGGGTTTCCGGCACCGGCATGCTGTAGCTGCCAGTGGGAATCTCGGCAAAGCGAGTACCGACCGCCAGCAGGCAGTCGCAGCTGGCGAAGGCGTTGGCGGCAGCCGGCACGGCGTAATCGCCGAAGCCCATGCCAACATGCAGAGGATGCGTGGCGGGGAACGCGCTGAGTCCCTGTAGCGTGGTGCAGACCGGCGCATTGAGCAGCTCGGCCAGCTGAATCAACTCCCGCTGCGCGCCCATCGCACCCCACCCCAGGAAAACGCCGGGCTGGCGGGCGGCGACCAGCAAGCGGGCGGCTTCGCGCAACTGCGCCGGATCATGTGTCGGCACCACCGGTTCGGCAATGAAAGCTGGCATCTGGGCAACCTCGCCGAGAAAATTGCCGATGTTGTAGGGCAGCTCGACGAACACCGGCCCCGGCTCGCCGCCGGTGGCGATGCGGTAGGCCTGGTAAAGCGTCGGGATCACTTCGGCATGGCTTAAAATGCGAAAGCTGGCCTTGGAGATCGGCGCCAGCAGCGCGTGCTGGTCGATGTCGTGGAGTTGATAGCGACGGCCGCTCTCGCTGTGGATGCCGCCGGAGATGATCAACATGGGAATGCCGTCCAGCCCCGCCTCGCCGATGCCGCTGGCCGCATGGGTGACCCCCGCTGCCGGCACTATCACCAGGGTGCCGATGCTTTTGCCAGTGCGGCTGAAGGCGTCGGCCATGAAGGCTGCACCGCACTCGTGGGTCACCAGGACCGGCTGAATGCTTTCCGAGGCGTTCAGCTCGTCGTAGAGCTCGGTGTTATGCACGCCGGGAATGCCGAACGTATGGCTGACTCCCAGTTGTTCCAGGGCAAAGCGTGCCAGTGCGGCGCCGGTTTTCTTCATGGCTCCATTCCTTGTTGTTATTGGTGAGTCGGTGCGCCGGCGATAGCCTGGGCGGCACGGCGGCCATTGAGGATGCAGTTGGACATGAAGGTGCCCTCCAGCGAGCGAATGCCGCTGATGCCTCCGCCGCCGAAGCCTGCGGCCTCACCTGCTGCGTAGAGGCCTGGCACCGGCTTGCCTTGGGCGTCGAGCACCCGTGAGTGCAGGTCGGTGAGCATCCCACCCATGCTCTTACGGCTGATTAGTCGGGTTCGGATGGCGATCAGCGGGCCACCGTCAAGGTCGACAATCGGACGGGGTCGACAGGTACGCAGACGGTCCCCACGCCATTGACGCAACTGCTGCAGACGGCGCAGCTGTTCGTCGTTGTACTGCGCAGGCCCCCGCCAGATACCAGCGTCATAGCGCTCCAGCGTGCTCTGCAGTAACTGTGGATCCAGGCGATCGTCGCTAGCCAGATCGGTCATTTTTTCAGCCAGCTGCGCCAGGCCGTCAGCGGACAGCACGTCGGGGCAATGCCCAATCATCCAGCGCACCAACTCGTGGTTGCCGGTAACGAGCTGTCCCAACAGCGGTAGCCACTTGTGATCGCGGAAATGCGGGTTGCTGTCAGTGCCGGAAACCGCGATTTCCTTGACCGCAATGCGCCAGTTCATCAGCTGCCAGCCGTACTGCCCGGGCAGATTACCGATGCGTTTGCACTGATCGTGAGTGTCGAAACCTCCGACCAGTGGCTGCGGACCGATGCGTCGGCCACTGGGCTCGAGCCAGAGCGCTGAGCGCGACGGAATCAGGCTCAACCCGTGCTTAGGATATTTCGGTTTGGGATGGGCGATGCCGGCCGCGTAGTTCCACATCCGGCCGAGCTTGACTACCTGACCACCGACGGCTTGCACCTGCTCATGCAGCGCGCCGTCGGCGCGTGGATCGGTACCGTTGAGGATATTCTCGGGATAGGGCCCATAGAGGGGGTCCCAATGTTCGCGCACCTTGGCCAGGTTGCCATTGATGCCGCCGCTGCAAACCACCACATGCTCAGCGTCGATCAGAAAGTCCCCCGCACCATTACGTCCGTGGCAGCCGACGACGGCACCGTTGCGCTTGACCAGCCCCTCAACCCGGTGCTCGAACAGGCACCCCAGTTTTGTCGGCCCGGCGTGCTGGAGCATCTGCTTGACTATCGTCTGAACGATGCCACGACCGCAGCCCCAGGCCACGTGGTAACGCGGCAGGGAGTTGCCATCACCGAAATTGCCACGCTCTACCCACTGCACCGCTGGGAAGAACCCGACCCCGCGCTGGCGCAACCAGTCATACACATCGGCCTTGTTGCGCTCGGCGTAGAGTTCCGCCCAACGCCGCCCCCAATGGTCATCCGCCTCGAAGGCCGCGACGCGCAGCCAGTCCTCTAGCAGCAACCGAGGTGAATCATGCACTCGATTGCGTCGTTGCTCAGGCGTTCCGCAGAACAGCATGCCGCCAAACGCATCGTTGGCCTGTCCGCCGCAATGGCTGCGCGGCGCGCCATCCAGCAACAGCACGTTGCGGCCTAGATCGAGCAGTTCCAAAGCCGTGCTGATACCCGCCAGGCCGGCTCCGATCACCAACGTTTCACAACGATGACGCACCACGCCCATGAGGCCTCCTGGAAGATAGGTAAATCCCCAGACTAGGCAAGCGCGGCGCATCAGGCCTGACTTTTAACGAATCCAAAGTTGACATTTTACGAGTATGGAGCGGCAATGCGGTTCTCTTGAACGGACTCACCCATGACCCAGATCGCCCGCAGCGCCGTATTCATTGGCTTCGACAGCCTCTGCCGCCGCCATGGACTAAACCCCCATGAGCTTTTGCGCCGCTGTGAACTCGACCCGCTGGTACTGCGCCGCCCCGATCTGTACGTGCCTTACGCGCGCTTCGCCCAGGCGCTCAACCTGGCAGCTGCCGAAGGCCCGGCGCCCAGCTTCGGCCTGCAGCTGAGCGAGTATCACGACTACCTGGTGCTCGGCCCGTTTGGCCTGTTGCTGGCCCAGGCGGACAGCTTCGCCGAAGTGCTCAAGCTCACCCAGCAGTATGTGCACCTCCATGCACAGGGCATTTCTTTGCATATGGTGATCGAGGGTGAGGAGCTGCGCGCTGAATACCGGTTGCAACTGCAAGAGGCCGTGGACCTGCGCCAGCTGCGCGAACTCGGCCTGGGGGTAACGCAACGCACCATGGCCGGTCTGTTCGGCGAACAGTGGCAACCGCGCCGGTTGCTGCTCGGCCACGCGGCGCTTGGCGACGAGGCGGAATACAGGCGGCTGTTTCCCTGCCCGGTGCTGTTCGAGCAGCCTTGCAGTGGCTTCGTGGCGGGCAGCGATATCTTCGCGCTGCGCCCGCTGGAGCAGCGCAGCCAGCTCAAGTCACACCTGATCGAGCAATACCGCTTCAGCCAGCATCTACCGGCGGATATCACCGAGGAGATCCGCTATGTCCTGCATTCGATTCTGTCCACCGGCGAAGCCAGGCTGGAGGTGGTTGCACGCCTGGTCGGCCAGCATCCGCGCAGCCTTCAGATAGCGTTGCAAAAACAGGGAAAGACCTTTCGCGAGCTGCTCGATCAGGTTCGCTTCGCCGAGGCGCGGCAGCAGCTGTGCTTGTCCACTCAGTCGATCACCGACCTGGCGCTGCACCTGGGTTATTCCGACGAGACGGCCTTTTCCCGCGCTTTCAAGCGCTGGAGCGGAGTCGCGCCGCAACACTGGCGCAAAGAGGCGACTCAACAGAAACTTGAGGGAGATCTGTGATCCACATCGTTGGTACTCAACGTACGGCGGTGCTGCCTAGCGCGTCGGCAGGCTGCTAAGCTCGCCCCTGTCACTTAAGAGGAAACACCCCATGCTTCGCATCACCACTTTCATCGTCAGCCTGATGCTGTCGGCCGGGGCATCAGCCCTTTCGTTATCCGACCTCAGCCAGGGTGACGCCAGCGCCGGCCTCAAGGATGCGCTGAGCCAGGGCGCCAAGGTCGCCGTGCAACAGCTGGGAAGACCGGGCGGTTTCGGCCAGGATCCGGAACGGCGCATCGAGTTGCCGGGCAACCTCGGCAAGGCTTCGCGCATGTTGAAGATGATGGGCATGGGCTCGCAGATCGAGGTCCTCGAAGACGGCATGAACCGTGCTGCCGAAGCAGCCGTGCCGCAGGCTCAGGCCCTGTTACTGGACGCGGTGAAGAAGATGACCGTCGCCGACGCCAAGGGCATTCTCGCTGGCGGTGAGGATTCAGCGACGCAGTACCTGAACAAAACCAGCCGCGATCAGATTCGCGCGCGGTTTATGCCGATCATCAAGCAGGCTACCGATCAGGTTGGCGTCGCCCAGCAGTACAATGCTATCGCCGCGAAAGCCTCGGGGCTTGGCGCGGTCGATCCAAAATACGGCACCATCGAAGGTTACGTGGCCGAGCAGGCGCTCGACGGGCTGTTCGCAGTCATCGCCGAACAGGAAGCGAGCATCCGCCAGAACCCGGCTCAAGCGGCCACCAGCATGGCGAAGAAGGTGTTTGGCGTACTAACCGGAAACTGAGGATTCGAGGCTGTACCACGATGTATCACGGAGAAAAGCTCAATGCTTGGACGCATCTGACCGGGGGCGTGCTGGCGCTCATTGGCAGCGTCTGGCTACTGATCCTCGCCGCCATGAGCGGCGATATGACAAAGATCGTCAGCGTGGCGATCTATGGCTTCACCCTGGTGCTGCTGTACAGCACCTCCACGCTCTACCACAGCCTGCGCGGCCGGGCGAAGGTGATCATGCAAAAGCTCGATCACCTGTCGATTTACCTGCTGATCGCTGGCAGCTACACGCCTTTCTGCCTCGTCAGCCTTCGCGGCAGCTGGGGCTGGTGGTTGTTCGGCATCGTCTGGACCTTGGCGATCATCGGCATGCTGCAGGAGATCAAACCGCGCTCCGAAGCGCGTGTGCTTTCAGTGGTGATCTACGCAGTAATGGGCTGGATCGTACTGGTGGCGGTCAAACCCCTGCTTGCCGCACTAGGCGCAGTGGGCTTTAGCTGGCTGGTCGCCGGAGGCGTGCTTTACACGGTGGGCATCATCTTCTACGCCTATGACCAACGCTTTCGCCACTGGCACGGCATCTGGCACCTGTTCGTAATGGCCGGTAGCCTGCTGCATTTCGTGGCGATCGCGGGCTATGTAATCTGACCGTCCAGCGATAACTGTATATTCATACAGATAAAGATTGCCTGACCGCATTCTCCTGCGCATGCTATGCCACATTGCGACACAGGACTCTGACGGCGATGCGGCTGTTTCTTTGCGAAAAACCTTCCCAGGCCAAGGACATTGCCAAGGTGCTCGGCGCCAACCGGCGTGGCGAAGGCTGCTGGCTTGGTCCCGACCTGACGGTTACCTGGTGCATCGGCCATCTGCTGGAAACCGCCCCGCCGGATGCCTACGACGGCCGCTACAAGCACTGGGCCCTAAGCGACCTGCCCATCGTCCCCGAACGCTGGAAGATGCAGGTCAAGCCGAAGACCGCGTCGCAGTTCAAGGCGGTCAAACGCCTGCTCCTTGAGGCCAGCGAGCTGGTCATCGCCACCGATGCCGACCGCGAAGGCGAGATGATTGCCCGCGAGTTGGTGGAGCACTGCCGTTATCGCGGGCCGATCCAGCGTCTCTGGCTGTCAGCCCTGGATGATGCATCGATCCGCAAGGCGCTGGCGGCGCTCAAGCCCGGTGCCGAGACCTTCAGTCTTTATCATTCGGCGCTGGGTCGTTCGCGCGCCGACTGGCTGATCGGGATGAACATGAGCCGGTTGTTCACCCTGCTCGGGCGCCAGTCCGGTTATCAGGGTGTGCTGCCGGTGGGCCGTGTGCAGACACCGACCTTGCGCATGGTGGTGGACCGCGACCGCAGCATTGCCGACTTCGTGCCGGTGCCCTACTGGGCCATCGAGGTGCAACTGCACGCAGACGGCATCCCCTTCACAGCGCAATGGCGCGCCACGGAAGACGCTTGCGACGAGCAAGGCCGCTGCCTCAGTCAGCCGCACGCCCAGCAAGCACTGCACGCCATGAGCCAGGCCAGCCACGCAGAGGTCACCAAGCTGCGCACCGAACGCATGCGCGAGGCACCACCGCTGCCCTTCGACCTTGGCACCCTGCAGGAAATCTGCTCGAAGAAGTTCGGCCTTGGCGCGCAGGAAACCCTGGATATCGCCCAAGCGTTGTACGAAACCCACAAGCTGATCACCTACCCCCGCAGCGATTGCGGTTACCTGCCGCTGAGCCAGCACAGCGAGGCGCCTGCGATCATCGCAGCCCTTGGTCGTAGCGACGCCAGCCTTGCGCCATTGCTTGCAGAACTGCAGCCACCGCTTCGCTCACGGGCCTGGAACGATGCCAAGGTCAGTGCTCACCATGGGATCATCCCGACCGCCGCTGTTACCGATCTGTCGCGTTTGGTCGGCAAGCAGCGTTCTGTCTACACGCTGATTCGCGCACGCTATCTGGCGCAGTTCCTGCCCAATCACGAGTACGACCGCACCCAGGCGGACTTCGACTGCGCCGGGCAGCCGCTGCGCGCGACGGGCAAGGTGATCGTCGAAACCGGCTGGCAGCGCGCCATGCCCGAAGCCTTGACGCCAGCCAGAGGCCGCGAGCCGACGCCTGCCCAAGCACTGCCGACGTTGCATCAAGGCGAGCAATGCAGCGTGGCGGATGCGAGACTGAAAGATCTTTGGACCCAGCCGCCAAAGCCTTTCACCGAGGGCGATCTGATCAAGGCTATGAAGAACGTCGCCAAGCTGGTGGACGATCCGCGCCTCAAGCAAAAACTAAAGGACACCACCGGCATCGGCACCGAAGCGACACGCGCCGGGATCATCCAGGGCCTTCTCGATCGAGGCTATCTGATTAAGCAAGGCAAGGCGCTGTCGGCCAGCGCCGCGGCCTTCGGCCTGATCGATGCGGTACCTCGTGCGATTGCCGACCCCGGCACCACAGCGATATGGGAACAGGCCCTCGACATGGTGCAGTCGGGTGAGATGAGCCTGGAAGAGTTCGTGGCCAAACAGTCGGCCTGGATGCGCAAGCAGGTAGAACGCTGCCGCAACCTGCGCCTGACCATCACCGGACCGGCAAGCCCGGCCGGTAACGCTGCGCCCTGGAAGAAGAAACGCAAGGCGGTCTCTAGCAAGGCCGCCGGCGCCTCCAAACGGACGGCTCGTAAGACGGCCCGTCCCGCCTGATTGAGTGGCGTGCAATCCGCGGCAGGCTGGCGCCTGCATGCGCTGGCGCTTCCCACAAAAAGCAGTGCGGCGAAGGCTGCAATTTGTGGGAGAGCCGCCCTTGCGAAACTGTCGAGGTTAGTTGGCGGGCTGCCGCCGATAGTATGCCTCGCGCCAGGCTTGATGCTGCTCATCCTGCCAGATGCTGTGGTGCAGGCGTGCCATGCCGTCGGGATCGTTGAGTATTCTCCAGCGCGCTGCTTCGGCAGGACCACTGGGGCCAGCGGCGAGAATTTCCTTCATGCGCTGCTCGCGCAACACCTCGGCGGCGGGCACCACCTTGGCATGCCGTGCTCGGCCCATCGCACAGGCCAGGGCGTTATAGAGCGGGTCTACCGTCGCCGCGAGAAAACCATTGCGCAGCGCCTTGGCCTGGTTCTCAAGGTTGTAGCGATCCGTGGCAGCCAGCTCGGCCGGAGGGTTGTACTCCTCGGGGATCAGGAACAACTTGCGTCGAAACGCCGCCAGACCCGGTCCAGTGCGACTGGTAAGTACCGAGACCGGCGCCGACAGGATCAGCGACACCACGATTGGCGCCAACCACCAGAGAAACGCCGGATCGAGCCAGGCCACCAGCGCCGTCCAGAGCACGCCCAGCAGCATCTGCGAACCATGGCGGCGCAGTGCCTCGCCCCAGGGCGTGGCGTTGTCGGCACGTTGCGGCGACTTCCATTGCACCGACCAGCCAAGGAACGCCGCCGTGACGAACACCGTGTGAAACAGCATGCGCACCGGCGCCAGCAGCATGGAGAACAGGGTTTCCAGGATCATCGACAACACCAGTCGCACCCCGCCGCCGTATTTCTTCGAACCCTGAATCAGAATCAGCAGCACGCTGAGCAGCTTGGGCAGGAACAGCAGCGTCAGCGTCGCGGAGAACAGCGCAATCGCCTCCTCCGGGTGCCACCGCGGCCACAGCGGATACAGCTGGTTGGGTTGCAGGAAATACTCGGGAACCATCAGCGTATGGATCGCCAGCAGCCCGGTGGACAGCGCCAGGAAAGTGAACCATAGCGGCGCCGAGAGATAGGACATCACCCCGGTGAGGAACACGAAGCGGTGCACGGTGTGCATGCCCTTGACCAGGAACAGGCGGAAGTTCATCAGATTGCCGTGGCACCAGCGGCGGTCGCGCTTGAGCTCGTCGAGCAGGTTCGGCGGCAGCTCCTCGTAACTGCCCGGCAGGTCGTAGGCGATCCACACACCCCAGCCGGCGCGGCGCATCAGCGCGGCCTCGACGAAATCATGGGAGAGGATGTCGCCGGCGAAGGAGCCCTTGCCCGGCAAGGGCGCCAGGGCGCAATGCTCGATGAAGGGTTTGACCCGGATGATCGCGTTGTGGCCCCAGTAGTGCGATTCGCCCAGCTGCCAGAAATTCAGACCCGCCGTGAACAGCGGCCCATAGACGCGGGTGGCGAACTGCTGCATGCGTGCATAGAGCGTATCCATGCCCGAAGCCTTGGGCCCGGTCTGGATGATGCCGGCACCGGGATTGGCTTCCATCAGCCGTACCAGGCTGGTCAGGCATTCGCCGCTCATCACGCTGTCGGCATCCAGCACCACCATGTAGCGGTAGCTGCTGCCCCAGCGCCGGCAGAAGTCGTCGATATTACCGCTCTTGCGCTTCACCCGACGCCGACGGCGACGGTAGAAGATATGGCCGAAGCCATCGACGTCGCGGCACAGCTCCAGCCAGGCCTTCTGTTCAGCTACGCAGGTGTCAGGGTCATTGCTGTCGCTGAGTACGAAGATATCGAAGTGCTCGAGCTCGCCAGTGGCCAGCAGCGATTCGTACGTCGCTCGCAGACCCGCGAACACCCTGGGTACGTCTTCATTGGCGATGGGCATCACCAGCGCCGTGCGCGCCTCGGCCGCAATCGGCTCGTTACCCGTGATGGTGGCGGAGATGTTGTAGCGATCACGTCCCTTGAGCAGCTGGAAGAAGCCCATCAGCGCTGTCCAGAACCCCACCGACACCCAACAGAACAACAGCCCGAACAGCATCAGGATACTGGTCTGCACCACATACGGGAGGATCTGCCGTGCCGACTCCCGCAGGGGCTGCCGATAGACCTCCTGCAGGTCCACCAACGCCCAGCCCTGGTAAGGCAGTACATCCTTCATGTGCCAGGTGGCGATGACGGTCTGCACCAGCATCAGAATCAGCAACGCGGCACGCCGGTAGTGCGCAACCCTGCGCCAGCCGGAACCATCGATGGACGCCGGCAAGCTGGGCGGTTCTTCGACCGTGCGGTTCTTCTTGAACAACAAACGCCACCAGCTCAACTGCAGCACACTGGTATGCCAGGGCTCCGGCACCATGCGGGTGCGCACGATTGGCGGCGTCGATTGCACACAGGTGCGGCCCTGGTGATCTTCGGTCAGCACGTGACCGCGCTGGAAAGTCTCGCCCCAGCCCAATTGCAGACGCGCCGCGACCGAATTCAACAGGCCACGCGAGCGAGAGCCGCCATCCGCCGGAACTTCGCCGTAGGTGCTCTGCGCCAAGGCTCGATGCGCGTCGATCAGCCTGCCGCCCTGCTCGTCTGCCTGAGCGCCCAGTGCCTGTTGCTGTGCGGCATCGAGGGGTAGCTGGGCGAGATAACGCCGAGCTACCGATTGTTGCGCTGGATTAGTCATGGACAGGTATCTGGTAGCTCCAGGTTTCGGACAGCGTGGTTGCACCGTCCACCAGCGCAGCGCGCAGCTCCACCGGACGCGCCGGATCCTTGACCCTCAACCGCAGGGTCAGGCGCCAACCCTTGTTGACCGGATTGTGCCGCAAGTTGTTTTCCACCAGCTCGACGTTATCGTCGACACTGACCTGGGTGCTGACCGGTGCATCCGCCGGCAGCTTGGCCAGATTCGGCCCGACGAAGTCAACGATCAACGCGGTGGTGCCATCGGGCTGGCGAATCAGGTTGGACTGTTTCACGTCACCGGCAGAAAGCCGGGTCTGCTCGACCCAGGCCAGCTTCGGATCGTGCAGCGCAGCCTCGTCCATGCTGAAGTGCAGCCGGTACGCGACTTCCATCGCCTTGCCTGGTACAGGCCGCTCGTCCGGGACCCAGAAGGCGACGATGTTGTCGTTGGTTTCGTCCGGCGTGGGAATCTCGATCAGTTCGACACGACCCTTGCCCCAATCGCCAACCGGCTCGACCCAGCCGCTGGGACGTAACTCGTAGCGATCGTCCAGATCCTCATAACGCCCGAAATCACGGGTGCGCTGCAGCAAGCCGAAACCCTTGGGATTCTCCACACCATAGCTGCTGACGGAGAGCCGCCTAGGGTTGTTCAGCGGGCGCCAGATCCACTCGTCGTTACCGGCATGGATCGCAAGGCCTTCCGAGTCGTGCAGCTGAGGGCGATAGTTGAGCTGTTGGCTCGGCTGGTTGGCGCCAAACAGGTACATGCTGGTGAGCGGTGCGATGCCTAGCTTTTCCACGGGTTCACGCAGAAAGATCTTGGCCTTCACATCGACGATGCTGTCCTTACCCGGCGTCACCACCATGCGGTAGGCACCGGTGGCACGCGGCGAATCTAACAATGCATAAATCAGTAGATTGCCGCGATCAGCCTGCGGCTGTTCTATCCAGAATTCGGTGAAGCGCGGAAACTCCTCGCCGCTCGGCAGCGCGGTGTCGATCGCCAGCCCGCGCGCTGAAAGACCATAAACCTGGTTCTTGCCGACCACGCGGAAATAGCTGGCGCCAAGCAGTGTGATCAACTCATCCTGCTTGTCTGCTTTGTTCAGCGGGTAAAGCACCTTGAAACCGGCGAAACCAAGGTCCTTTATTGCCGCCGGATCGACGGCGATATTACCGAACTCGAACATCTCCGGGTCGTAGCGAATCTCGTTGACGCTGGTAGCCGTGACTTCGTTGATCTTAACCGGCAGATCGAAGTGCATGCCTTGGTGGTAAAAGCGCAGCTCAAAAGGCGTTTCGGCGTCGCGCCAGTAGCCTTTGTCTTCACGAAAACCCAGCTGCTGATAGTCGGCGAAGGCCAGCTGGCGCAACACCGTAGGCAGATTGCTCTGCGGCGGCACATAGGGAGAAGCAGCCAGCTTCTCGGCCTTGCTTGCAACATCATCCAGGCTGAACGCCCAACTGCTGCCAACGACCAATGCCAGGCATAAACCCAGCAGTTTGCCCAGCACCCTGCTTCTGGCACGAGCGTCCGATCCTTGATTCAAAATGGTAAACACGGAGCCTCCTGAACAGTCCGAATTGCGCGCAGGCCACTGCCTGATCGCGTTCCCTTGGTCTACTACCAGTACAAATGATTCCCCGCTGATCGAAAACAGCGACCGCACGTCAGGGCAACTCGAACGATCGGCTGCCCACGAAATCGGCCCCTGCCCGTGATCAGCGCAGCTCGAAACGCTGCGCCTGAACGCTTTGTGAATCGAGCCCTACCTGCACCTCGAACGCTCCAGCTTCCGCCAGCTGACGGAGTTGAGCGTTGAAAAACCTCAGCTCGTCCTCGCCGATTCTGAAACGCACTTGCTGCTCTTCGCCTGCCTTTAGCCAGACCTTGCGAAACCCTTTCAGCTCCTTGACCGGACGCACCAACGAGGCGGCCACATCATGGATATACAGCTGCACGACAGTGGCACCGTCGCGCTTGCCGATGTTTTTCAGCATGACGCTGACGTCCAAACTCTCTCCACGCGAGAGCACCTCGGAAGACAGACGCGGCTGCGACAGACTGAACTGGGTATAACTCAGGCCATAGCCGAAGGGATACAGGGGCCCGTTCGGCTCTTCGAAATACTGCGAGGTGTAATTGCCCGCGTTGCCTTCGACGAACGGCCGACCCAGGCGTGGATAGTTGTAATACGTCGGAATCTGGCCCACCGAACGCGGGAAAGAGATTGGCAGTTTGCCGGAGGGGTTGTAGTCGCCGAACAGCACATCGGTGATGGCATGGCCGCCTTCGGTCCCGCTGAACCAGGTTTCCAGGATCGCGTCGGCATTGGCCTGCGCCCAGCCGAGATTCAGCGGCCGGCCATTCATCAGCACCAGCACCAGCGGCTTTCCGGTGTCCTTCAAGGCGTGCAGCAAGGCCTGCTGGCTCGCGGGGATCTGCAAACTGGTGCGACTGGAGGATTCATGGGACATACCCCGCGATTCGCCGACGGCGGCTACGATAACGTCAGCCTGTTCGGCGGCGGCGACTGCCTCGGCGATCATCTCCTGTGCCGAACGGGGGTCCTGCACCACCTCTGGGTTGTCCCAGTTGAGAAAATTCAGGTACTCAACCATCTTCGCGTCGTCTGTAATGTTGGCGCCGCGCGCATGAATGATCCGGCCTTCGCTGCCGAGCGCATCCTGCATCGCCTGGCGCAGCGTCACTGTCTGGTTCGCCACGCCGGCCGCAGACCAGCTACCCAGCATGTCGATATGCGAATCAGCCAGCGGCCCAACCAGCGCGACGGTGCCGGTCTTGGGCAGCGGCAAGGCGTCGTTGTGGTTCTTCAGCAATACCAGCGATTGGCGAGCCACTTCCCGCGCTGCCTGGCGATGCAGGCGACTTTCCGCATTGACCTCAACCGGGTCCGCGCTGGCCTTGCCAATACGCAGGAACGGATCGTGGAACAGACCGAGATCGTACTTGGCACCCAGCACCTCGCGCACTGCCTGGTCGACCGTCTGCATCGGCACGTCGCCAGCCTCCACCAGTTCGCCCAGATACTCCCCATAGAGCGAATCCGCCATGCTCATATCGAGGCCGGCGTCGATCGCTAACTGTGCAGCCCCGCGCCCATCGGCAGCCACGCCATGGCGAAGCAATTCGGTGATCGCCCCGTGGTCACTAATGGTCACGCCGGAAAAGCCCCAGTCTTCGCGCAGCAAATCCCGCAGCAGCCAACGGTTGGCACTGGCCGGTACGCCATTGATGGTGTTCAGCGCCACCATCACCGCGCCGGCACCCGCCTCGACGGCAGCCCGGTAGGGCGGCAGGTAATCCGCATGCATGCGCAGCGGGCTCATATCAACCACGTTGTAATCGCGCCCGCCCTCCACCGCGCCATAAAGGGCGAAGTGCTTGACGCTGGCCATCAGGCTATCGGGATCTTGCAGCGATTTACCCTGATAGGCCTTGACCATCGCTCGCGCGATCTCGGATACCAGATACGGGTCTTCGCCGAAGCCTTCGGAAGTACGCCCCCAACGCGGGTCGCGGGTGATATCGACCATGGGCGCGAAAGTCATGTCCAGCCCGTCCGCGCTCGCCTCGACGGCGGCCACACGTCCAGCGGTGGTAACCGCCTGCATGTCCCAGCTGGACGCCAGGCCGAGGCCGATGGGGAAAATCGTGCGATGCCCGTGGACCACGTCATAGGCGAAGAAGATGGGGATTTGCAGCCGGCTGCGCAGAGCCGCTTCCTGCAAAGGTCGGTTGTCGTGGCGCGTGACCGAGTTGAAGGTACCGCCGACATTCCCCGCGGCCAGTTCTTCGGCAAGACGTTCCCGGGGCATATCCCCGCCGATACTGATCAGGCGCAGCTGGCCAACCTTTTCCTTTAACGTCATGCGCCCAAGTAGTTGCTCGACGAATGCCGACTTCTCATCCAGCGCTATCGGTGCGTTTCCTGCCAGCACAGGAAATGCCATCGAAACGGCGATCAAACCGAGCAGACACAGCTTTTTCATTATTGGTTTCCTGCTGACACGTCTTTTCGAGCACACCGCGGCTTAGACCCCCCGATCGCTGAGTAGTGGCATTGGCAAATCATTTGCACCGAAGTGCGCCCCAGAAGCAGAACGCCTCTGGGTTAATCGAATCTGAAAGGGATTAATTCGCCGCGTCTCTATGCGCGGCCGATGCTGATCATCGATGCTGTGAGGCGGCGATTATCACCGTGTCATTTCACGGCGTCGATCTTTTTTACAGCGTCGATCCATGCCGGTTCAAGGCGCCGCTGGTCAAGGTCCAATCCCTGTGCCTGCATGGCTTCCCGATGGCGTTCAATCTCTGCACTCACCTCGAGAAGCGAACTGCTGTTGGCGTCCAGCTGGTGCATCTGGGTCAGCCCAAGATGATAGAAGCGCAGCAGTTTCATCGCCGTCGGATCCTTGATCGCCACCCCGGCCGTGACGTGATGCATCACGTTGGTCACGCGCATCAGGCTTCGCTTGAGACGCCAGCCATACACGGCTGAGGCCATCCAGGGTTGCGTCCAGTAGACCTTCCGCAACAACAGCCCGGTCAAGGCGAACCCCGCTGCTACGCCTGCGATGTTCAGCGGCAGGTTGTCCCCGCCCGGCTCACCGAACAGGGCCACCGCAACGCTGGACAAGCTCATCGCCAGTACCAGAAACGTCACCGCAACGATCAGCGTGCTGCGCCGTGTCTGTTGACGGTAGGTTTCGGGATTCAGAGGCTGGATTTCGAATACCGGCATCAGAGGAACTCTTGGAGTGGTCGAGCCCGCATTATCACTCCAAACGAGCGCCGAATCTGCCCTATCCAGAAGCCAGGCGGTCAACGCACCGACGCGCAGTGCCGACCACCAACAGCCGACTCGCTGCTGGTCTGCTCTCTGGCGAGGGCCAGCCGCGAGCCGGACGAGCGAAATGCCCAGCTCGCTATCGCCTCAGCCCTTGAGCTTGACTGCAGTTTTGGCCACCAGTTCGCCCTGATAGCGGGCTATGGTCAGTTCCTTGGTGGAAGGCTGGCGGGTGCCGTCGCCACCGGCGATGGTCGACGCACCGTACGGAGTACCGCCGTTGGTCTCGGAGATATCGAAGAACTCGCCAATTCCATAGCCGGTAGGCACGATGATCATTCCATGATGGGCGAGTGTGGTCCAGGTAGAGGTGATGGTCATTTCCTGTCCTCCTCCGGTGCCGGTAGAGGTAAATACACTGGCGACCTTGCCATGCAGCGCACCCTTGGCCCACAGCCCGCCGGTCTGGTCGAGGAAATTGCGCATCTGCCCGGACATGTTGCCGAAGCGGGTGGGTGTACCGAAGATGATTGCATCGTATTCGGCCAGTTCAGCAGCGCTGGCCACGGGAGCAACCTGATCAGCCTTGCCGCCAGCGTTCTTGAACGCCTCTTCGGGCATCGTTTCCGGCACTCGCTTGATAGTCACCTCGGCGCCCTCGACCTTGCGTGCGCCTTCTGCAACCGCGTTAGCCATGGTTTCGATGTGGCCGTACATGGAGTGATAAAGCACAAGAATCTTCGCCATCTTCTTTTCCTCTTTTTATGAACGTATATGCAGATGCAATTAGCCGGCGTCCACCAACACCACTTCGCTGTCTTCCAATGCCTTGACCTGGAGCCGCACTTCATTGCGAATAGCAACGCCGTCTCCGGCTTCAGCGACCACATCGCCGACTTCGATCCGCCCGCTGGCAGGCACCAGATATAGGTTGCGGCCAGCGCCGACCGGGTATTCGGCAACCTCCCCAGCGGAAAGTGTCGCAGCGACCAGCCGAGCGTCGGCGCGTATCGGTAACGCACCGTCATCACCCGGCATACCACTGGCCAGGGTAACGAAGGCACCAGCACGCTCGCCGCGTGGAAAGGGCCGTGTGCCCCAGCTCGGAGGCAGGCCGCTTCGATCAGGGTAGATCCATATCTGGAAGAGTTCGCAGGTTTCGTCCTCCAGATTGAATTCGCTGTGAGTGATGCCGGTACCGGCGCTCATCACCTGCACATCGCCGGCCACAGTGCGGCCACGGTTGCCGAGACTGTCTTCATGACTGATGGCGCCCTTACGCACGTAGGTGATGATTTCCATGTCGCGATGGGGATGCGGCGGGAAGCCCGACTGGGCAGCGATGCTGTCGTCGTTCCAGACGCGCAACTGCCCCCATTGCATGCGCAGCGGATCGTGATATTCGGCGAAGGAAAAATGGTGGCGGGTGTCCAGCCAGCCGTGCTGTGCGGCGCCAAGCTCGGCACGAGGGCGTAGTTCGATCATCGATAGCAGCCTCTGGATCAGAAACGGCCCGGCAGCATGCCGGGCGTCTATGGAGGGCTATCTTCCATTCGATTGACTGGCGAATGGGTGGATATTTCGGAATAAACCGATCGGTTTTATCGATCTATCCGGTTTCGCGCTAGAAACGGCAGAACCTCCTCCAGAAGCAGTTGCGGAACCTCTTCGGCAATGTAATGCCCCGCAGGCAATGCCTTACCCTCCACGCTTTGCGCCACCTCCCGCCACTCTGCCAAAGGATCGAAGCAGCGCTCGATGATGCCGTTGCTGCCCCAAAGCACCAGCAGCGGCGCTTCGATTCTACGGCCCGCCGCACGGTCCTCGCGGTCGTGCTCGAGATCGATCCCGGCACTGGCGCGATAGTCTTCACAAAACGCATGGACAGTGCCGGGCAGCTTCATGCAGCGCAGGTATTCGGCGTAAGCGGCTGGGCTAAAGGGGTTTACCTGATCGGCACCCATGGTCACGGCAGAGCCCAACACCACTTCGGGAGCGGCCTGGAGCACCATTTCCGGAAGCGGTGCAGGGCGGATCAGAAAAAACCAGTGCCAGTAAGCGCGTGCGAAGGCTTCGTTGGTCTTGCTGTACATGGCCAGCGTCGGCGCGATGTCGAGCAGAATCATCCGCCGTACCACCTGCGGATGATCCATCGCCAGGCGGTGGCTGACTCGCGCTCCACGGTCGTGCGCGAGGATGTCGAACTGCTCGAAGCCCAGCGAGCGCATCAGCTCGACCTGATCGAGTGCCATCTCTCGCTTGCTGTAATCCACATGATTCGCGCCGCCTTCGGGCTTGCTACTGTCGCCGTAGCCGCGCAAGTCAGCTGCCACGACGGTGAAACGTTCGGCCAGCTGATCGGCGACCCGATGCCACATGACGTGGGTCTGCGGATAGCCGTGTAACAGTAGCAAGGGCGGGCCGGAACCGCCTTTGCGATAGGCGATGCGCACGCCGTTGACTTCACGTTCGTCACGCTGAAACTGCTCGAACATAGATCGATCTCCGAAAGATTGGACGCTAGAAGCGGGCTTTACTGCGAATGCAGTTCAGCCCGCAGCATAGCCAACGGCGGGCGCCGGGATCGACCGTCCCACAACGCGCAAAGCCTGCCAGGCGTCCTTGGTGACGCGCAGGTGCATAACCCAAGCGCAACAGCCTGGTCAGCCAAATGCCAACGGCAGAAACAACGCAATGAGAATCCCCAGCAGGCTCATCCCCAACGCCGCGAAAGCACCGCACTCATCGCCCTCCTCCAGCGCCCGCGCCGTACCGATGGCATGGGCGTTGATGCCATAGCTCAGGCCGCGGGCCGCCGGATGATCGACACCAGCCAGGCGCAGCAGGAACGGCCCCATGGCGGTACCGATCACCCCGGTGAGCATCACGAAAACCGCGGCCAGCGAAGCGAGGCCGCCGATCTGCTCGGCCACCAGCATGGCGATCGGCATGGTCGCGGCCTTTGGCGACAGGCTCATCAGCACCGACAAGTCCGCGCCCAGGGCGCCGGAAATCACCAGCGTCAGCACGACACTGAGCACGCCGCCGATCACCAGGGTGACAAGAATCGGCCAGAACAGTTGTTGTATGCGCCTGAGGTGGCGATACAGAGGTATGGCCAGCGCCACGGTGGCCGGGCCGACCAGAACGGCGATCATCGATGCGCTATCGCGATAGCTCGCGTAATCCATCCCGCACAGATAGAGCGTGCCCACGACCAGTAGCATTCCCACCATTACCGGCTGCAGCACCAGCCATCCGCTGCGCCGATAAAGCGCCAACGCCAGTTGGAAGGCGATCAAGGTCAAGGCCACGGAAAACAGTGGGTGATCCAGGGTCATTGCCCAGACGGTGGCGATATCCAGATGGGTCATGCCTTGTCCTCCTGCCGGCGATCCATGCGCCGGATGAGCACCTGCATCAGCCAGCCGCAGAAAGGCACCGTGATTAGCAGCGATAGCACCAGGCCGGCGGCAATGGCCGGCAGATCGGCCAGCAAGGCGTCACCACTGGTCATGATGCCCGCCGCCGGCACTATCAGCAGCAGCGGCAGATACTGCAGCAATAAAGCAGCGGTCTTCTCCAGCGACTCGGGAATACCACGCCGCACCAGTAACAGACCGAACAGCAATACCATTCCGATGATCGGCCCCGGCAGCGCAGGCACCAGCAAAAGGTTTACGACGCTGCCAAGCAACTGCAGCAATACCAGCCAGGTCAGGCCTTTGAGAATCATGGTGCTTCCTTAGGTCAACTCACAAACAGTTCGAACAGCCCTGGGTCCAGCGATGCACGGCGAACGGCAGCGTCTCGCATGGCCCTCGTGGCTCAAAAGCCTCCGACTATGGCCCGGCGAAAATACTGGGAACAGGTGCAGATGCCGCTTGAAAAAGCAGATCAGCTCCAGCAACCAGGACGGCAGGCGACCATACCTGCTTTTCTTTGGAGAAGGCAGATACTGGATCATTTCAACACCCCGACTGGAAACGCGCCGCCTGGCAGCAGCCCATAGCAGACCAGGCGTTTCGATCTGAACCGTATTTTTCTCTGATACCTGAGCCTGTTACACACAGGGTCGTTAGCCGAATATCCGCCCCGCCTGAAGAAGCCGCCGGGGCCTGCCATGACAGATCGAATATCCGCCACAATCATCGATACCCTTGATCCGAACAAACCGATACGCCTGACGCCGGCAAAGGCCGGCGGCGTCATTCATACCCGCGCCTTCAAAGGCCTGTACCGCAATCTGCGCCTACTCGGCGGCGCAGTGCTGTTTCTGCTCTATTTCGGCACAGTGTGGCTGAACTGGAATGGCCGCCAGGCGGTGCTCTGGGACCTAGGCACGCAGCAGTTCCACATCTTCGGTGCGACCTTCTGGCCGCAGGACTTCATCCTGTTGTCAGCACTGCTGATCATCGCCGCCTTCGGCCTGTTCTTCATCACCGTGCTGGCCGGTCGTGTCTGGTGCGGTTACGCATGCCCGCAGAGCACCTGGACCTGGCTATTCATGTGGGTAGAGAAAATCACCGAAGGCGATCGCCACCAGCGCATCAAGCTCGACGCCGCGCCCTGGTCGCTCGGCAAACTGCTGCGCCGTACCGCCAAACATCTGCTCTGGCTCGCCGTGAGCCTGGCTACCGCGCTGGCCTTCGTCGGCTATTTCACGCCGGTGCGCCAGCTCGCCGTTGACCTAGTCACCTTTGAGACCGGCATGACTGCCGGCTTCTGGCTGTTCTTCTTCACCGCAGCGACCTACATCAATGCCGGCTGGCTGCGCGAAAAAGTGTGCCTGCACATGTGCCCTTACTCGCGCTTCCAGAGCGTGATGTTCGACGCCGACACCCTGATGGTGGCCTACGACGCCGCTCGGGGCGAAAACCGCGGCGCCCGCCGCAAGGACAGCGATCCCCGCGCGCTGGATCTGGGCGACTGCATCGATTGCACCCTCTGCGTGCAGGTCTGCCCCACCGGCATCGACATCCGCGACGGCCAGCAACTGGACTGCATCGGTTGTGGCGCCTGTGCCGACGTCTGCGACAGCGTAATGGAGAAGATGGGCTACAACCGCGGGCTGGTCCGCTATACCTCCGAACATGCGTTGCAAGGCGACCGCACGCAGCTGCTCCGACCGCGTCTGGTGGGTTACGCCGTGGCGTTGCTGGCCATGGTCGGTGCCTTCGCCTGGGCGCTCGACGACCGGCCGCTGCTATCCCTCGATGTCACCAAGGACCGTACCCTGTATCGCGAGAACACGCTGGGACAAATCGAGAACATGTACCGCCTGAAGCTCATCAACAAGACGCAGCAGCAGCGCGAGTACGGGGTTTCCCTTGGTGAAGGACCCTTCGAGCTTCATGGTCGGCAGCAGGTGAGCCTGGCTCCGGGCGAGATCATCGACCTGCCGGTAAGCGTGACGCTGATCGACGCGGAACAAACGCAGGGCATGAACCGCGAGTTGCGATTCGAGGCGCAGGATCTGGACGATCCGGCCAACCTGGTTAGCACAACCAGTACATTTATCGCGCCGGCCGGTTACCGATAAGGCTGCCACAGGCGCATCCGTTAAGATCGCCCGTCGTTTTCACAGGGTTGCGGGCAAGATGAAGCGTTACGAGAAACTCGCCGACGAAATCGCCGAACTGGTCCGCAGTGGCGTGCTGGCGCCCGGCGAGCGGATACCCTCGGTGCGCCATGCCAGCCGCACCTACGGCGTCAGCCCATCCACGGTATTCCAGGCCTACTACCTGCTGGAGGATCGTGGGCTGGTCCAGGCGCGGGCACGCTCGGGCTATTTCGTCCGCGAGCATGCCCAGCGCCCGTTGCACGAGCCCGATATTAGTGCGCGCACGGCGGAAACCACCGATGTCGGCGTCAGCGAACTGGTGTTCTCCGTGCTCGCCTCCTTGCGCGACCCCGATACCGTGCCCTTCGGCTCGGCCTTTCCCAGCGCCGAGCTCTTTCCGCTGCAGCGGCTGGCGCGCTCCATGGCGCGGAGCGTGCGTATCATGCCCGCAAGTTCGGTTATCGCCGAAATGACCACGGGCAACCCCGAGCTGAGGCGCCAAATTGCGTTGCGCTACATGGTCAGCGGTGTGATGTCGCCCATGGAGGAACTGGTCATCACCACAGGCGCCATGGAGGCACTGAATCTCTGCTTGCAGGTGGTGACCGAGCCGGGTGATCTGGTCGCCATCGAGGCGCCGGCCTTCTACGCCACGCTGCAGGTGCTGGAGCGCCTCAAACTCAAGGCGGTGGAGATCCCGGTGCATCCGCGCGAAGGCATCGATCTGGACATGCTTGCCGACAGCCTGGCGAACCTGCCGATCAAGGCCTGCTGGTTCATGAGCAGCCTGCAGAATCCGCTCGGCGCCAGTATGGGTGAGGACAAGAAGCGGCAGCTCTACAATCTGCTGCGGCACCATCAGGTTCCGTTGATCGAGGATGATGTCTATGCCGAGCTGTATTTCACCCGCGAGCCACCCAAGCCGATCAAAAGCCATGACCGCGACGGTCTGGTGATGCACTGCGGCTCGTTCTCCAAGAGCCTGGCGCCGGGTTATCGGGTCGGCTGGGTAGCCGGTGGCCGCTATGCCGAGCAGATCAGCCGGCTCAAGCTGATGACCACCATTTCCCCCTCCGTGCCCGCCCAGGCGGCCATTGCCGACTACCTGCAACACGGCGGTTACGACCGCCACCTGCGCAAGCTTCGCCATGCCCTGGAAATGCAGCAAGGCGCCATGCTCGCCTCAGCCGCGCGCCATTTTCCGGCCAGTACACGCGTGACGCGCCCCAGCGGTGGGTACTTTCTCTGGTTCGAATTCCCCGAGCAGGTGGATTCGCTGCAGTTGCTGCAACTTGCCCTTGCGCAGGGCATCAGCCTGGCGCCGGGACCGATCTTCTCGGCCACGCAGCGCTTCAGGAACTGCGCGCGCCTGAACCACGGCCACCGGTGGGATGCTCGCAGCGAAAAGGCGATGGAGTTGCTGGGGCGGATGGTGAAGTCGTTCTGATGCGCTCAGGCATTGCCAACTGGCGGCTTTCCTGTCAGAAAGCGCACCCTTTCCACCCGCATTCGAGGCGACAGATGAGTAACGAACTGCTGATCGAGGACATCCAGCCCGGCGAGGGCAAGGAAGTGGTCAAGGGCGCGCTGATTACCACGCAGTATCGCGGCACGCTGGAAGACGGCACCGTCTTCGATTCTTCCTACGAGCGCGGCAAGCCGTTCCAGTGCGTGATCGGCACCGGCCGGGTGATCAAGGGCTGGGACCAGGGCCTGATGGGCATGAAGGTCGGCGGCAAGCGCAGGTTGTACGTGCCGGCACACCTGGCTTATGGCGAACGGCAAGTGGGCGCGCACATCAAGCCTCACTCGAATCTGCACTTCGAGATCGAGCTGCTGGAAGTGCTGACCCGCGACGAATGAGGCCAAGTACCGTCCTCAAGCTTTGTTGTCAAAATCGGACCTCGGCGCCACTTTTCTTCGAAGTATGACGATGCAAAGCCAAATAGGTACCCGGCAACGCTTGCGTCCGGTGCGCATAGGACTCCACCCAGCCCGGATAAAATTCCGATGCGGCGACTTCCTGCCAACCCTTCAGTTGGACGTTGTCGCCTAGCTCAGGGGGGGGCGTTTCGGATTGACCCAGCGTGTCGCCCCTGAAAAAGTAGCGGGTGCCGTCGGCAAGCGTGAGAAACAGGCCGAGCGCACCATGCTTGGCCAAGGGAACCACGATCACGCGGCCATCGCGAAACAGATCGAGGCTCTGCCCGAAAACACCGATGGGATTCGGCTCGAAGTGCAGCGGCTGCCAGTGAACCGAATGGGCAAACTGACTGGGCAGAACCGCCGGCGGTGTGGCGCTCTGGCTGTAACGAATGCCTTCGGCACTGGCCAATACCGGCACCTCAGGATAGTCGGCCAGCCCCGAGGCATGCTCCCAGCGAGCGCACCCGAGCAGGATACGATCGATTTTCAGACCATCGCGGTCCAGCTGATCGCGCACGGCGGTAACCGGGCCATAACGTTTTTCTCTCCATGGCACTTCGGCATCGACCTGAGCATCGATATGCCGCCCCAGGCCGGTGCCGAAAAGCAGGTGGGAGCCTTGGTGCTCGATTAGCAGCGCCACGTGAAGAATCGGTTTGGGCTGCTGCCAGGCACCGTTACGCCAGGAGTATTCGCCGCTATTCACCGATTGCGACGTCTTGACCAGACTGAAGCGCAAGTCCTCGGCGGCCAACGCGCTTACCGGAGGGGCCAGCAGCAACAGCAGGGTAATGATTTTCGCCACGCTCATGACTTCTCGGCTCCTAAGGAACAAGGGCATCTGCAGCAGAGCGTCAGATCGGGAAGTCCACAGCTTGACCTGGGTCCGTTTGCATGACTGGATAGTAGACAGACTTGTCTGTATAATTCAAGCGTAAATTTGCAGCGCAATAGCGGACAGGCGAGCCCTTTCCGCTGGCGCATACATAATAGACGGCCTGAGGAAATGTGCATGGCAACGAGCAAACGCGACCAACTGATCGAAACAGCGGAGGCGCTGTTCTATCGAGAGGGCTATCACGCCACCGGAATCGATCGAATACTGGCGCAATCTGGCGTGGCCAAGATGACTTTGTACAAGCACTTCAAATCCAAGGAAGACCTGATCCTCGCGGTGCTGGAGGCGCGTCACCAGGCGGTTCTCGAGCGGCTTCGCAAGCGCGCGGAAACGCTGCCCCCGCGCGAGGCGCTACTGGCGCTGTTCGACGGTTTGCAAAATATGATTCAGGGGAGCGAGCAGTTCTCCGGCTGTCTGTTTGTCAACGCCGCCGCGGAATATCAGGAAAGGGATCACCTGATTCACCGGTGCTCGTGCGCCTTCAAGACGGAACTGCTGGCCTACATACGCGAACTGCTGGAACGACTTTCCGCACCGCAGCCGCAACAGCTCGCGCGCCAGCTGCAGTATCTGCTCGAAGGCGCGCTCAGCATGGCCCACATCGAGGGGCCTGGCGAACAGGCACATGATGCCAAGGAGGCCGCGCAGGTCTTACTCCGGGCCGCCGGCATCTGAGCCGACAATTACCACAGCCGCTCAGTGCTCCTCGGCTTCGTCTTCGTGAACCCGAAACCAGGCCGCATAAAGCGCCGGCAGGAACAGCAACGTGAGCACCGTGGCGACGATCAACCCGCCCATGATGGCCACCGCCATGGGCCCGAAGAACACGCTACGCGACAGAGGGATCATCGCCAGCACTGCGGCCAGTGCGGTGAGCACGATAGGCCTGAAGCGTCGCACGGTCGCGTCGATGATCGAATTGAAACGGTCATGGCCGGCGGCGATGTCCTGCTCGATCTGGTCTACCAGGATCACCGAGTTGCGCATGATCATGCCTGACAGCGCGATGGTGCCGAGCATGGCGACGAAGCCGAACGGCTGACCGAACGCCAGCAGGAACAGCGTCACGCCGATCAGCCCCAGCGGTGCGGTGAGAAACACCATGGCCGAGCGCGAGAAGCTCTTGAGCTGGATCATCAGCAAGCTGATGACGACTATGATGAACAATGGAATGCCGGCCATCACCGAACGCTGCCCGCGACTGGAATCCTCCACCGTGCCACCGACTTCCAGCAGGTAACCTCCGGGTAGTGCCGCACGTATGTCGGCAAGCGTCGGCTGGATCTGAGCCACAAGCGTCGCTGGCTGTATCTCGCCGTTGACATCGGCACGCACCGTCACGGTTGGCAGGCGGTTGCGGTGCCAGATCACTCCTTCCTCGAAGCCGTACTCCAGTGTCGCCACCTGTGATAATGGAACGCTGCGACCACTCTGCGTAGGTACCGCCAGGCTCGACAGCATGGAGAGCTCCAGACGTTCGCGCTCGGTACCGCGCAGCAGTATTTCAATCAGCTCGTTGTCCTCACGGAACTGGCTGACGCTGGCCCCGGTGAAAGTACGACGAAGGAACGCTGACAGCTCCGCGGTACTTACCCCGAGAACACGAGCACGCTCCTGGTCGATGTTCAACCAAACCACCTTGCTCGGCTCCTGCCAGTCCAGATGTACGTTATCGACGTGGGGGTTCTCGCGCACCTTGGCGGCCACCTGGCGTGCCAGTCCGCGAGCCACGTCGATGTGCTCGCCGATGACCCTGAACTGGATTGGATAGCCCACCGGCGGGCCGTTCTCCAGGCGACTGACGCGCCCACGCAGAGTGGGAAACTCCTCGCGCAATACCTCGAGCAGCCAGCCGCGCAGTACCTCGCGCTGCTCGAGACTGTCGGCCAGCACCACGAACTGGGCGAAGCTGGTAGCCGGCAGTTGCTGGTCCAGCGGTAGATAGAAGCGCGGCGACCCCGTACCGACGTAGGCGACGTAATTGTCCACGCCCGCACGCTCGGCGAGCATCTTCTCCAGGCGCACCACTTCGGCTTCGGTGGCCTTGAGCGAGGCACCCTCGGCCAGTTTCAGATCGACCATCAGTTCAAGGCGCCCCGAAACCGGGAAAAATTGCTGCTGCACCAAGCGAAACAGACCCAATGAGGCGATGAAAGCCAACAGCGTCAGCACGATCACCGTCTTGCGATGGCGCACGCACCACCGCACCAGCCGCCGCACGCGCAGGTAGAACGGCGTCGAGTAGGGATCATGGCCGCCGGCGCTGCCGCCATGCTTGACCGCCGCACGCTTGGCCAGGTCCGGCAGCAGGCGTTCGCCCAGCAACGGCACGAACATCACCGCCGCCACCCAGGAGGCGATCAGCGCGATGGTGACCACCTGGAAGATCGAGCGCGTGTATTCACCCGTACTGGACTCAGCGGTAGCAATGGGCAGGAAGCCGGCAGCCGTGATCAGCGTGCCGGTGAGCATCGGAAATGCAGTGCTGGTCCAGGCGAAGCTGGCAGCCTTGAGCCGGTCGTAGCCCTGCTCCATCTTGATCGCCATCATCTCCACCGCAATGATCGCGTCGTCCACCATCAAGCCCAGCGCCAGGACCAAGGCGCCCAGGGATATCTTGTGCAGGCCGATGTTCAGGTAATGCATGGTGGCGAAGGTCATCGCCAGCACCAGCGGAATGGAGAACGCGACCACCAGGCCGGTACGCACTCCCAGCGAGAAGAAACTCACCAACAATACGATAACCAGCGCCTCGATCAGCACCCGGACGAACTCGCCGACGCCGGTCTTCACCGCCGCCGGCTGGTCGGACACCTTGCGCAGCTGCATACCGGCAGGCAGTTCAGCCTGCAGACGTGCAAACTCGCTTTCCAGCGATTCGCCGAGCATCAGTATGTCGCCGCCATCCTTCATCGCCACGGCCAGACCAATGGCCGGTTCGCCCATGAAACGCATGCGCGGCGCCGGCGGATCGTTGAAGCCACGATAGACCTCAGCCACATCGCCAATGCGGAAGCTGCGGTCCGCGACTCGAATGGGAAAATCGCGGATCTGCTCGACCGTCTGGAAATTGCCGCTCACACGCAGCTGCACCCGGTCCGTCGGGGTTTCGACGAAGCCCGAAGCACTCACCGCGTTCTGCGCCTCAAGCGCCTGCTGCACGGCTTGCAGCGGCACACCGAGCGTGGCCGCCTTGAGGTTGGACAGCTCGATCCAGATCTTCTCGTCCTGCAATCCAAGCAGCTCGACCTTGCCGACGCTCTCGATTCGCTGCAATTGCAGCTGAATGCGGTCCGCATAGTCCTTGAGCACCGCGTAATCGAAGCCCTGCCCGGTCAGGGCATAAATATTGCCGAAGGTGGTGCCGAACTCGTCATTGAAGAATGGGCCACGAACCGTCGGCGGCAAGGTGTGCTGGATATCGCTGATCTTCTTGCGAATCTGGTACCAGAGTTCGGGAATCTCGTCGGAGTGCATCGAGTCCCGGGCCAAGAAGGTCACATTGGATTCGCCAGGGCGGGAGAAGGAAACGATGCGGTCGTACTCGCCGGTTTCCATCAGTTTCTTCTCGATGCGCTCGGTCACCTGCCGGGACACTTCCTCAGCGCTGGCACCCGGCCAATTGGTCTGGATGACCATCGCTTTGAAGGTAAATGGAGGGTCTTCGCTCTGCCCCAGCTTGCCGTAGGAAAGCACGCCGAGCGCCGCCACCAGCAGCATGAGGAACAGAACGATCTGCCGGTTGCCCAGCGCCCATGCGGAAAGGTTGAAACGCATCGGACTACTCCTCAGCGGCCAGCACGACCGGGCGATTGTCGCGATCGACGGGGCGTACAGGCAGGTTTTCCTGAAGCATCTGCACGCCGGCCATCACCACCCAGTCATCGACCTGCAACCCCTCCAGCACTGGCACCATGCGCTCGCCATAAGGTCCCGTCCGCACCTCGACCCGCTCTACCGTGGAATCACCCTTGAGCCGCCAGACGTAAGCCACGCCCTTTTCGGCAGTGAGCGCGGAAAGCGGTACGGCCAGAGCCGCCGCGTTGCCGCTTTGCAGCGTTACCCGTGCGCTCTGGCCCAGCTCCGCCGACACTTCATCGTCGCTGAAGGCAACGCGCGCCGCATAGGTGCGCGACTGCGCATCGGCGGCCGGCGAGAGCTCTCGAATATGCGCTGCGTACTGGCGCCCCGGTTGTGACCAAAGCTCGACCGAGGCGCTCTGTCCGACCTTGTAGCGCACCAGGGCCTGCTCCGGCAGGTCGATCGCCACCTCCCGCTCACCATCAGCCGCGAGGACGAACGCCACCTGCCCCGCCGCCACCACCTGCCCTACTTCGATCAGGCGCTGGACCACCACGCCATCGCGCGAGGCGCGCAGAACCGCGTAATCGACCTGATTGCTGGCAACCTCGAATTCGGCCTGCGCCTGCTGCAGGCGGGCCGTCGCCGAGCGGTAGGCGTTGTCGGCGTTGTCGAACTGCGACTGGCTGACCAGCTGCCGACCGAGCAGCGTCTTGTAGCGATCATGCTCCGCGCGAGCCACCCGCAGGTTGGCTTCGGCAGCCGCCACCTGGGCACGCATGCCGTCAAGCTGCAGGCGTACATCTTGCGGATCGAGTCGCGCCAGTGGTTGGTCGCGGCTCACGCGGTCACCGGCCTCGACCAGTCGCTCCACCACCTTGCCGCCGATGCGGAACGCCAGTTCCGGTTCATAGCGTGCGTGGACTGCACCGGGGTAGCTTTCCAGATTTTCGCCGGCCGGCTGGGGCTGCACCACCATCACCGGGCGAGCCGGCAACTCCACGGCGGCATCATCGCCACAACCGGCCAGCGACAGTGCAGCGGCGATCACGCAAACGAAGGGAAGAACATGGCGAGGCACGGCGAAACTCTCTCTGTCGCGGAGCGGACGGGAATACTTATACTGCCGGGTATAGTAAAAATAGCCTACTGACCAGTCCAGTATTATAAGTGACCATGATTCCTACTCTTCCCACACCCGGCCCAGGCCGCCCTAAAGATCCTGCTAAGCGCGAGGCAATACTGGCTGCGGCTCAGGTTCTGTTCCTCAGCAACGGCTACGAAGGCAGCAGCATGGATGCCATCGCCGCCGAGGCCGGCGTTTCCAAGCTCACGCTGTACAGCCACTTTGGCGACAAGGAAGCCCTCTTCTGTGAAGCGGTGAAAACCACCTGCGAGACGCGTCTGCCGCGCCGGCTGTTTCAGCTGGACGAGGGTGCTTCGGTCGAACAGGTTTTGCTGGAAATCGCCCAAGCCTTCCATGCTCTGGTCAACAGCCCCGAGTCCATAGGCCTGCATCGGGTGATGGTGACCATGGCAACGCAGAATCCGGCGCTGGTGCGCCTGTTCTTCGACGCCGGCCCCCAGCAATTGTTGCTCGACCTGGAGCAACTCTTCGAACAGGCCAACGCTCGGCAGCTGCTGCGCATACCCGAGCCAATACGGGCCGCCGAACATTTCTGCACGCTGATCAAGGGAGCACAGCACTTTCGCCTGCTGATCGGCTATTCGGATGTACCCAATGACGACGCCGCCGAGGCGCATGTGCAAGACGTGGTGGCGCTGTTCATGAGGGCGTACGGGCGCTGATCGATTTAGCGGCTCAGCGCTGCAGTTTCTTCAACGGGTAGATGTCGTAGCGGCTGGATTTGCCTTCCAGGCTGTAACCTGGTTTCGGCCCTTCGATGCACGGCGCCTTGCGCGGCCGCTTCACCACCACGCGGTGGCTGGCCAAGGCCAGCGCCGCATCCAACAGCGCCGAGGCGTCCAGGTCGTCGCCGACGAAGGGCCGGAACAGACGCATTTCCTTCTTCACCAGCGCACTTTTTTCCCGGTGCGGAAACATCGGATCGAGGTAGATCACCTGGGGCGGTTCGCCCTGCCACTGCTGCATCAGCTCGATCGCATTGCCGTGCCGCAATTGCATGTGCTGTACCACCGGGCGCACTTGGGCATCCGCCAGCCCGCGCGCCAGCCCATCTTCCAAGAGCGCCGCAATCAGCGGCTGACGCTCGATCAGGATCATGTCGCAACCCAGGCTGGCCAGCACGAAGGCATCACGCCCGAGACCGGCAGTGGCGTCCAGTACGCTGGGGCGGATGCCCTGCTGGATGCCAACCGCCTTGGCGATCATCTGCCCGCTACCGCCACCGAACTGACGCCGATGTGCCGCGCCGCCCTCGACAAAATCCACCCGCACTGGGCCGGGCGCCCCAGGCTCCAGCAGTTGCAGCTGCAAGCCAGCCTCGCCAACTTGCAAGGCAAACTCCGCATCAGCTGCCTCCAGCGGCAAGACCAGCCGCGAGGCCCAGGCATGCGCCTGCTCGGCAAACTGCGGCGCAAGCGCTTCGACACGAATCAGCGGAGAGGACGTCATAAAAGCTCGACTGCGGATAGCGGAAACGCCGCATTTTGCCAGAGCCGGGCCAACGCTGCCTCAGCGACACATGCCGAAGCCACCCATATCGACATGGAAATGATCATGGTGAGCGGCGTTGTAATCGGGGCTCAAGGTGATCCTGAAGGTATCGCAGGCGGCCGCCTTGACCTGACGCAGGAAGCGCGCACGGTCGTCTTCGCCCTTCCAGTCACGGGCGACGGTAATGCGCGTGCCGTCCTCCAGGCGAAAGCCAGCCAAGTCCAGCGCGTTGGCAGAAGCATGCTGGCTGCGGCGATTGCTGCGGCCGATATTGCGACAGGCGAAGCTGCCGAAATGGTCGACCTGTACCACAGCCTGACCGAAGACTTCCTGCGCTGCGGGCTGCAGCCCATGACGCTCGAACAACGCATAAGCAGCTGCCAGCGGACAGGTTGCCAGGAAAGCTCCGTTGAACCGCACGGCCGAACCCGTGACCCGCACGGCGTTTTCTACCGGGCAACCGGCTTGCGAAGTGCTGTCCGGCACCGCCACGTAGTTCAGATCGGAGGTCGCCAGCGCTTGTTCGCACAGGCTGCGGTCTCCTTGCAGCCGCCGCAGCTTGTAAGGCGTCAGGACGTTGGGTTCCATGCGTATATCCAGCGGCGCCCAGGGATTCCATTGCGGCGGCACGTCAATGTGGCCTCGCCAGACGCCGTAGGCGAAGCCGGCCAGCAACAGAAGCAACAAAAGAAAGAATCGGCCGAAGGTCATGAGCTATGGGCAACGCAGCGAGACGGAAGTTGGACTCGATGTTTTACAAGGCGCTTCAACCGTCCAGCAGGGAAAGCTGCGGTGCACGTGGGAAAGGCGGTAGCGCTGGCAGGCCCGGCAGGCGCTCGGCCAGTTGCGCATGAAAACGCTGTGCCAGTTCGGGGGCACGGTGATTGTCCGGCGTGTGGAGATAGACATGAGGCACCTTGCCCGCCTCGATCCAGCCAGCGACCTTGTCCAACCAGGGCCCCAGGAAGCTATCGTTCGCCTCCAACTGCGGATGCCCAATAAAGCGCAGTTGCGGTGATGCGGTGAAGGCCGTCGGGCGCACCGGCACACGCGGCTTCTTGCTCTGCGCGTGCAACAGCGCCGGATCTTGCGACCGACAACTGAACAGCGCTCGCGAGTCCAGGCAGATTCGCTCCACGCCGCGATCGAGCAGCAGGCGGTTCAGTGCACGCTCTTCCTCACCCCGCTCGAAGAACGCTCGATGCCTGACTTCCACCGCTAGCGGCGCTCCGAAGTACTCGATCAGCCTCGCCAGCTCACCGAGACGGGCGGGTCCGAAGCTCGCCGGCAATTGCAGCCAGAACGGTGTAACCCGCGCGCCCAAGGGCGCCAGTAATTGCCGAAAGGCCCGCGCCAGATCAAGCACCCCGTGCAGATTTTCCGCCTGGCTGATTTCACGCGGCAACTTGGCGCAGAAACGAAATCCCTCCGGCATCAGCCTGGCCCAACGCTGAATCTTTTCCTCGGAGGGCCAGGCATAGAGTGTGGTGTTACCTTCGACGCTGTTGAACATCGAGCAGTAGCGCGGCAGGAATTCATTGGCCGCGGTTCCAGCCGGATACAAAGAGCCCAACCAGGCGTTCTCGTTCCACGACGGGCAACCGATAAAATAGGGAAGCTTCAATGCACCGGCCTCGTTCAGGCGTAGAGGTCGAGGCCGAGGACCTCGTAGGCACCGAAATCGCTGTTGAAACTGGCAGTACTTGCATAGCTGGCAAGCGCCTGGGCAACCTGCATCGGCAGAGGACGCCCGGTTTGCGGCTGAGCATCGCGAAACGCTGCGTAGCGTTCTATCAAAGCGCTTTCGTTGACCCGTTGCTGCGGTCGAGCGGCTTGCGGCTGGTAATCCTGGCCGCTATCCGCACGGCTGTCGATCTGGCGATCAGCGGCGGCGATGCGCTGGCTTTCCCCATAACTGTCCCTCGCGCTGCCGGTCCGGGCAGTACGATCAGTTGAGTAAGGGACAGGAAAGGAACTTTCGACGCGCATCGTTCAACTCGTTCAGGATCGGGCGACTCTAGCCGCCCGCTCCGGCTTTGACAACGGCTAGCTCACTTCTTCGGCGTGGCCACATTATCGCGAAGATAGACGGGCTGCGCCTGATCGGCCTCGACTGCCTCGCCACGCTGCCAGGCATAACCTGCCAGGCGCAGCAGGTCTTCGGCGTGTGGCAGCAGCGTTGCGTCCACACTTTGCACAGGCGCCTGAATTCGCTCGGCATGGCACCAGCCGGTACCGGCCCCAAACCATTCGCCGCTCGCGTTACGCGGCAAGCCAGCCTGTTCCGGCGGCAACACCGCCTCGACGCCGACCAACTGCATCTCGCCCTGGCTGGCTCGGTAACAGCCCCAGTAGACCTCGTCCATGCGCGCATCGATGGCCACAGCTACCTGCTCAACCGCACGCTCGCGGTATGCGCGCTGGGCGATGGTGGCCAAGGTGGAGACCGGCAATACCGGACGTTCCAAGGCGAACGCCAGACCTTGCACCACACCCACGGCGATACGCACGCCAGTAAAGGCACCCGGTCCTCGCCCAAAGGCAATGGCATCCACCGCGGACAACGCGACACCCGCTTCGGCCAGCAGCGTCTGGATCATTGGCAGCAGCCGCTGGGCATGCAGGCGCGGAATGACCTCGTAGTGGCTCAGCACCTTGCCGTCATGCAGCAGGGCGACAGAGCAGGCTTCGGTGGCGGTATCCAGGGCCAGCAGAGTGGTCATTCGGGTAATTCCGAGGTGGTCAAAAGGAGGCAGATTCTACCAATTCGGTACCCATCACCACTACCGAATACCCTGGAACAAAAATGCCCGTATCCTGCGATACGGGCATTCATCCGCCAGCATAACGTCGAAAAATCAGCTCAACGCCGCTAGTACCTTGGCGGTAATCTCCTCCACCGAACCAACACCCTCGATCCGGCTGTACTTCGGCACACCTTCGGCAGCCGAGAGGTTCTGATAGAAATCCACCAACGGCTTGGTCTGCGAATGATAGACCGACAGACGATGACGCACGGTCTCTTCTTTGTCGTCGTCACGCTGGATCAGGTCTTCGCCAGTCTCGTCATCCTTGCCTGCGTGAATCGGCGGCTTGTGCTCGGTGTGGTAGACGCGACCGGACGCCGGATGCACACGACGGCCGGCGATGCGACCGACGATTTCTTCATCATCAACGGCGATTTCGATCACGTTGTCGATGCGCACGCCTGCTTCCTTCAACGCTTCAGCCTGGGGAATGGTGCGCGGGAAGCCGTCAAACAGAAAGCCGTTGGCGCAATCGGGCTGCGCAATGCGCTCCTTGACCAGGTTGATGATCAAGTCATCGGATACCAACCCACCCGCATCCATCACGCTCTTGGCTTTCAGGCCCAGTTCAGTGCCCGCCTTGACTGCCGCGCGCAGCATATCGCCAGTGGAAATCTGCGGAATACCGAATTTTTTGGTAATGAACCCGGCCTGGGTACCTTTCCCGGCACCGGGCGCTCCGAGCAGAATCACGCGCATGGATAATCCTCAAAAGTTTGCAAAATGGCCTCGTCAGAGCCAATCGAACGGATTGTTTTCTGACGAACCAAAAATTCTGGTTTGCCGCCATGCGACAAAAGGTTGAACACGATACACAGCACGCAGAACTGACACAAGCGGCTCACGGCGCTGCAACAGCAGCGGAAAATAGCCGCAAAAACAGGCGGATGAACGAGGCACCGAGCAAGCCAACAACGGCGAACCGGTAATGTCAGCTGACTTCTGTAGGCGGCTCAGCCGGTGTTACGCAGCCCCGCAGCGATGCCTGCAACACTGACCAGCAAGGCCTGCTCTAGCGGACTTTGTGCCGGGTTTTGCTGGTGCCGGGAGCGAGCCAGCAATTCGATCTGCATCAGATGCAGCGGATCGAGATAAGTATTGCGCAAGCTGAAAGATTCGACGGTTTCCGGGCTATGAGTCAATAATCCATCCTGTCCCATCAAGTCCTGCACGGCCCGGATCGCATGCGACAATCTGTCACGCAAATCAGCACCCAAGGGTTGCAGGGCAGGCACCACCAATCGCTCGTCATAACGACGGGCAATCTCGTCGTCAGCCTTGGCCAGCACCATTTCAAGCATATCGATTCGGGTCGAGAAGAAAGGCCAGCCGGCCCGCATCGCCGCCAATTGATCGCCTTCGCCATCATCGAGCGCCTCTTGCAGCGCCCGTTCCCAGCCTAGCCAGGCAGGCAACATCAGGCGTGTTTGCGTCCAGGCGAATATCCACGGAATCGCCCGCAGGCTTTCCACCCCACCCTCGCGGCGCTTGGCCGGGCGACTGCCCAGAGGGAGTCGGCCCAACTCCTGTTCGGGGGTCGCCTGGCGGAAATATTCGACGAACTGCGGATGCTCACGCACCACGCTGCGATATGCCGCAAGGCCGTCCTCGGCCAGACGCTCCATCAGCTGCCGCCAGCCCGGTTCAGGCATCGGTGGCGGCAGCAAAGTAGCCTCCAGAACGGCAGCCAGATACAGATTGAGGCTCTGCTCGGCAATGTCCGGCATCCCGAACTTGAAGCGAATCATCTCCCCCTGTTCGGTGGTGCGGAAACGCCCCGCCACCGAGCCCGGCGGCTGGGAAAGAATTGCCGCATGGGCGGGTCCGCCGCCGCGTCCGACAGTGCCACCACGGCCATGGAACAACAGCAGCTCGACCCCGTGTTCGCGACAGACTTCCACCAGGCTTTCCTGGGCAAGGTACTGCGCCCAGGCGGCGGCGGTAGTACCTGCGTCCTTGGCCGAATCGGAATAACCGATCATCACTTCTTGCGGACCATGGAGGTTCTGCCGATAGCCTGGCAGAGACAGCAGACGGTCCATAGCCGGCCCGGCACCGTTCAGATCGGCCAAGGTTTCGAACAGCGGCACCACCCGCATCGAGCGCTGCAACCCAGCCTCCTTCAACAGCAGCTGCACCGCCAGTACATCGGACGCCGAACGGGCCATGGAAATGACATAGGAGCCCAAGGATGCAGCCGGCGCTGTGGCCACTACCCGGCACGTAGCCAATACCTCGGCGGTGTCCTCGGAGGGCTGAAAATGAGACGGTAGGAGCGGACGGCGATTGTTCAGTTCATCCTGAAGGAAATCCAGGCGCTGCTGCTCGTCCCACTCCTGATAGTTGCCAAGGCCCAGGTAGCCTGTGATCTCGCCAAGGGCAGCGGCATGCCGAGCCGCATCCTGGCGAATGTCCAGGCGCACCAGAAACAAGCCGAAGGTCGCGGCGCGGCGCAACGTATCGAGCAACGGGCCATCGGCGATCACCCCCATGCCGCAAGCATGCAGGGACTGATAGCAAAGCTGGAGCGGTTGCCATAGCTCGCGATTGTCGTGCAGAACCTGCGCCGGGGCCGGCCGGCCGTCAACTGCCATATCGCTCGCCCAATCCCGGGTCACCTGCAAGCGGTCACGCAGCGCCCGCAACAGGTCCCGATAAGGCTCGGCACTGTCGCCGGTCTGGCGCAGCAGTTCGGGGCTGGCCGCCTGCATCGAAAGCGTGGCGATCAGCTCCTCGACGTCATGCAGGAACAGGTCGGCCGCGACCCGGCGCGCCACGCGCAGCACCTCGCGAGTCACCACGGCGGTGACGTTGGGGTTGCCATCGCGATCTCCACCCATCCAGGAGGCGAAGCGGATTGGTGCGACATCCAGCGGCAGACGTAACCCGGTACAGCGATGCAATGCCTGGTCGGCCTTGCGCAGGACTTGAGGCAATGCCTGCCAGAGCGAATTCTCGATCACCGCAAATCCCCACTGCGCTTCTTCCTGCGGCGTCGGCCGGCTGCGGCGGATTTCCTCTGTGTACCAGGCTTCGGCAATCAGCCGTTGCAGGCGCAAGTCGATCTGCGCCAGCTCGTCCTGGGACAGGTCCAGATGATCGCGAGCCGCCAGCTGTTCGGTAATGGCGTCGTACTTCTGTATCAAGGTCCGCCGAGACACCTCGGTGGGGTGCGCGGTAAGCACCAGCTCGATATCCAGCCGGCCCACTTGGCCCGCGATGAATTCGGCGCTGCGCCCTTCAGCCTTGAGGCGGTCGAGCAATTCGGAAAAGACGCCTTCTTCGAATGGAGGCGCGTCGCCGGCGTGCCTGCGGCGTACCTGGTGGTACTGCTCGGCGATGTTGGCGAGATTGAGGAATTGACTGAAGGCACGAGTCATCGGCAGCAGTTCGTCGTCAGTCAGCCCGTCAAGGGTGTCGCCCAGCAACTGGGCACCATCACTTGAGCCACGGCGGGCGGCCTTGGCCCCCTTGCGAATTCGCTCGATCTTGTCGAAGAAGGCGTCCCCATGCTGCTCGCGAATGGTCCTGCCCAGCAGCTCGCCAAGCAAGTGGACATTCTCGCGCAAACGCGCGTCGATCGTGGCCATGAATCCTCCTCAACAACGAAACGAAAATCTCTGTTCTGCCGCACTGCCAGCCGCCCGATAGTGTCCGGTGTGCTCGGCCACGGCAAGCCGCGCATGCAGGTTTAACGGCACGTCAGGGAAGTTAATCACTGCTGCTCCTCTGTCACCGAAGGCCGAACACCTTTCTACCTTTACGCCTTTCACAGACAACGAAAGGCCCTACTTGGCACCTTTGCGCTTGCGCCAATGGAAAAAGTCGAGCGGAACGATCAGCGTCAGAAAGCCTCACAAAAATAGACCGTTTGCGCAGAGCCCCGCTTAAGCACGGTTTGAATCAGTGCGCAGACGAAGTCCTGGCTCTTCAGGCGAGGTCCTTTTGGAGAACTGACGATGAAAATGAACACCCTGGAAAATCCCTTCTCACGCGTTCACCTGCTCAAGCTCGCTGCTGTGGCACTGAGCGGCGCGCTGTTGGTCGGCTGCGCCGGTAATCCCCCGGACGAGCAGTTTGCAGTTACTGAATCAGCGGTGCGTAGCGCGGTCAGCGCCGGTGGCACCGAATTCGCGGCGGTGGAAATGCGCGCGGCGCAGGAGAAGTGGAAGCAGGCCGAGCTGGCCATGCAGACGGAAAACTATGACGAAGCCCGCAAGCTGGCCGAACAGGCCGAGTGGGATGCTCGCGTAGCTGAACGCAAGGCGCAGGCAGCCAAAGCGCAGAAGGCGGTAGAGGAGGCCCAGCGGGGCATCCAGGATCTACGCGAAGAAAGCATGCGCGGACTCCAGTAATCGCCATTCCGAAACGCTTCCAGAAAGGATAATCGATATGCATAAGCTAGTGATTGCCCCCACCGTGATGGCATTGAGCATCGGCCTCGCCGCGTGTTCGTCCCAACCCAATATGCAGCTGGAGAAAGCCCGCGGGGATTACGCGTTGCTGCAAAGCGATCCCCGATCGGCCACCCTGGCCGCCCTGGAAACCGAAGATGCCGGCAATATGGTCGAGCAGGCAACACGCGCCTACACCGATGATGCCGACGACGAGAAAGTCGATCAGCTGGCTTATCTGGCTCAGCGTCGCATCGAACTGGCCCAGCAGACCATCGCGCTACGTACCGCCGAACAGGACATTGGCAAGGCCTCCGCCCAGCGTGCCGAGGCGCGCCTGGAGTCACGGGATGCGCAGATCCGCCAGCTGCAGCAAGACCTGCAAGCCAAGCAGACCACCCGCGGCACGCTGGTCACCTTCGGCGACGTGCTGTTCGACCTCGACCGAGCGGAGCTCAAGCCCGGTGGCGTGCGCGAGGTGCAGAAACTGGCTGATTTCCTTAATGAAAATCCGGATCGCCAGATCATTGTCGAGGGCTACACCGACAGCTCGGGCTCAGACAGCTACAACCAGACACTTTCCGAACGCCGCGCAGAAGCGGTGCGCCGCGAGCTCACCCGAGGCGGGGTGGCCCCACAGCGCATACAGACCGTCGGTCATGGCGAAGCCTATCCGGTGGCCGGGAATGACACTGCATCCAGTCGCGCAATGAACCGCCGCGTGGAAGTGACCATCTCCAACGATAATCAGCGAGTCGCTCCACGCGCCTCTATGCAATAAACGGTGATACGCCACAGCAATGTGCCGCGGACCTCAGGCCGCGGCACATTGGCCGGGTTGTTACTGGCCAGGGGCTGGAGGGATACCCTGCTCCACACAGCGCACAGCCCGCTTGCGATTGTCCACCAATACGCCTGTAAGTCCTTTCTGCTGCGTATCGAATAGCACCAGCACGCCATCGATGCACTGCGCTATCTGCATCGCGGGTTTCAGCGAAACCCGATAATCCTCGCCGGGAACCGTTTTGAGCATGGTGTAGTCAGCCAGCAGCAGCGCATCCTCTGGTTTGGCAATATGCAGGTAGCCGTAATAACCCAATACCGCAACCGTACCGACCACACTGCCGATAGCAGTGAGGATCAGGGGAATGGCGTTTCGCTCAGACATTGAAGTTCTCATCAGATAAATGTTGTGAAGACCTGCGGCGCCGACTCAGCGCCCTCCTGCGCGAGTTTCACCGCGCGCCTGGAAGGTCGCCTCGTAGACGCGCTCGGCCAACCTCGAAAAAGGCAGGCTCTGAATCCAAACGCTACCGGTGCCTTTGAGCGTGGTAAGCAAAATGCCTTCGCCACCGAACAACATGCTCTTCAAACCACCGGCCAGCTGAATGTCGTAATCGATGCCCGAGGTAAACGCCACCAGGCAGCCGGTATCCAACCTCAGGGTTTCGTTGTTCAGCTCTTTGCGTATCACCGTGCCACCCGCGTGCACGAAGGCCAAGCCATCACCCTCCAAACGCTGCAGGATGAAGCCTTCGCCACCAAAGAAACCTGCGCCGAGGCGCTTGCTGAAACTTATACCGATACGAGTGCCATAGGCGGCGCAGAGAAAGCTGTCCTTCTGGCAGATCAACGTGCCGCCGACCGAAGCCAGATCAACCGGAACCACGGTCCCCGGATAAGGTGCCGCAAAGGCAACGTGCGCCCGGCCCTTGCCCTGATTAGAGAAATGCGTGAGGAACAGTGACTCGCCGGTAAGCATGCGCTTGCCCATGCCCCACAGTTTGCTCAGCATGCCATTGGCGGAACCGTCCCCCATGCGCGCCTCGAAACGCACGCCTTCGGTCATGTAATTCATCGCACCGGCTTCGGCAATGACCGTCTCGCCCGGATCAAGAATGATCTCGATGCTCTGGGCCGAACTGCCAAGGATTTGGTAATCCAACTGATGACTCGCCATGCAAACCTCTTTTGCCCTGTTCCCGGCCTCGGGCCTTAAAGAATATTGGCGTAATCCGCCTCGATGCGATCGAGACTCAGGTGATTGAGGAAGTTGGAAAAACACATCCAGGCTGATAGCGCATTGAGGTCCTGAAACTGCTGCGGCAAATACCGCGGCGGCGCCACCATGCCCTCGTCGACCAGCTGCCGCAGGGTGCGCATGTCTTCCAGCGTGGTCTTGCCGCAAAACAGCAAGGGGATCTGTTCCAACTGGCCTTTGCGCACCGCGAGCTGGATGTAGTTGTAAATCATGATAAAACCTTTCAGATAGGAAAGGTCCTTGGTGAACGGCAGGCCATCGGGCGTGGAACCGCGGAAGACCCGGCTGGCGTTGCTGTAGCACTCGTCATCGGAGTAACCCTGGTCGCGGAAGAAGCCGAACACGTCGAGAAAGTCCGCGCCCTCCTCGGCCATGTGTATCGCGCGGGTGCGGTTGGTGAGCTTGCGCAACCGGGTCGGGTATGAGGCGAAAGCGATCACCTCCATAAGGATGGCCAGGCCTTCCTGGGTCACCGTGGAGGACGGCGGGCCCTTGGCCAGGAACGTGCAGATCGGCTGGTTCTGGCCGTTCAGCGTGGTGCCCACGTGCACCAGGCCTTCGTGCACTTCCAGCGCACGAATGTCTCGCTCGTTGAACATCGCATCGCTGCGAATTTTGATGTAGTCGGCGCCCGCCGCAGCGTCGGCGAGGATGCCGTCGGATTCGAACACGCGAATGACACCCTCGCCTTCACCGAATACCAAATCCAGCCGTCGTTGCAACAGGTCCACTGCCTGGTGGGCGTTCAGCGTCTTGGCTTCATCCTTCAGATCGCCGCGGTCGGCAATGTTGTTCAGGTAATCGGAAAGCATCAGGCCGAGGTCGGCAAGCGTTGGGTCGCCAGCATGAAATGCATCCGACGCGGCACCGTAGAGCTCCTGGGAGATCAACCCGAAGTCGGCGGTACCTCGCGCCTCAAGCATGCGGATTACCATTCGGTATTCCTTGCACATGCGCCGCATGATCTGCCCGACTGGGTTGAACTGGCCCAGCTGGCGGGTGATGTCGCGCTCGATGTTTTGGAATTCTTCCTTCTTGGCGCTGGAATCGAAGGCCAGCGGCCGGCTCTCGTAATAGGCGCGATCGACTTTGGGCAGCTCGCGCCCACCCGCCGCGAAGAAGCCTTGTCGGATGCCGTCGTCCCACTTCACCGCATCGAGCACCCGCACCGGCGCCTGAGCCTCGACGATACGGTCGGAGAGCGCCCGAACGGTGCGCTGATAGTCGTCCAGATTATCCCGTGTATTCATCGCTCTTCCTCACGGCCGCTTTTCGAGACACCGTTCCTAGGATGCGCTTCACGCACCCTGGGGCACGTACAACAACCCATTGCACGCAGAGCGCCCCCTACAACGACAACGCCACACGCAGGCCAGCCCTGAGGTTGCGTAGGCTGCTCCCGGGCTCGTCAGGCTTCCGGGCGCATGTGCGGGAACAGAATCACGTCGCGGATCGAGGGCGAATTGGTCAACAGCATCACCAGCCGATCGATACCGATGCCTTCACCGGCGGTGGGCGGCATGCCGTATTCCAGTGCGCGCACGAAGTCTGCGTCGAAATGCATGGCTTCGTCATCGCCAGCATCTTTTTCGGCAACCTGGGCCTGGAAGCGCTCGGCCTGGTCCTCGGCGTCGTTCAGCTCGGAATAGGCGTTGGCGATCTCGCGACCACCGATGAACAGCTCGAAGCGGTCGGTTACATTCGGATTCTTGTCGTTGCGGCGCGCCAGCGGCGACACCTCGAACGGGTATTGGGTGATGAAGGTCGGCTGCTCCAGACGGTGCTCGACCAGCTCTTCGAAAATCATCACCTGCAGCTTGCCCAGGCCTTCATGACCGAGCAGCTTGGCGCCGGCCCTCTTGGCGATGGCGCGGGCCTTTTCCAGATCGTTGAGATCGGCCGCCGTGATGTCCGGGTTGTACTTGAGAATCGCGTCGAACACCGACAGCCGCGCAAACGGCTCGCCGAAATGGAACACCTTGTCACCGTAGGGGACATCGGTGCTGCCGAGCACGGCCTGAGCCAATTCGCGGAACAGCTCCTCGGTCAGGTCCATGTTGTCTTCGTAATCAGCGTAGGCCTGGTAGAACTCAAGCATGGTGAATTCGGGATTGTGCCGGGTCGAAACGCCTTCGTTGCGGAAGTTGCGGTTGATCTCGAATACACGCTCGAAACCGCCGACCACCAGGCGCTTGAGATAAAGCTCAGGCGCGATACGCAGGTACATCGGCAGGTCCAGCGCGTTGTGGTGGGTCTCGAAGGGCTTGGCCGCAGCGCCGCCAGGGATGGTCTGCAGCATCGGCGTTTCTACTTCGAGGAAGTCGCGCTCGGTAAGGAACTTGCGGATGTGGCTAATGACTTGCGAACGCACGCGGAATGTATGGCGGGTTTCCTCGTTGACGATCAGATCGACGTAGCGCTGGCGGTAGCGCTGCTCAGTGTCGGTCAGGCCGTGATGCTTGTCGGGCAGCGGACGCAACGACTTGGTCAGCAACCGCACATCAGTCATATCGACATAGAGATCACCCTTGCCGGAACGTGCCAGCGTGCCCTCGACGGCGATGATGTCACCCAAGTCCCAATGTTTGATGGCTTCGAGGGTCTCGGCTGGCAGCGTCTTGCGGTTGACGTAAACCTGCAGGCGCCCGGTCATGTCCTGGAGCACCATGAAGGAGCCACGATTGAGCATGATGCGGCCTGCGACTTTCACCGGGATCGCCGCTGCCGCCAGCTCTTCCTTGCTCGTGTCTGCGTACTTCTGCTGCAGGTCGTTGCAGTAGCTGTCGCGACGGAAGTCGTTGGGGAAGACGTTGCCCTTGGCACGCTCGGCGGCCAATTTTTCCTTGCGCTGCAGGATCAGGCTGTTTTCTTCCTCTTGGATGGCGTGCTGGTTCAGCGGTTGTTCGCTCATGATCAGTTTATTCCGGTCGCGTGGGTCGTCTCGACCCATGAATTGGCTAGCTAATATCGTGTCGCCTAACAGCTCTGCAAGCGTTGCGAGCGCTACCAGCCTGAGCCACATGGGGCCGGTGAGAAACGGGACGATCGCAATGTTTACGAGGGGTAAACCAGCTGCCCGAGCCGTTTCTCAATGCAGGCTGAGGCTTTACATCAGCTTACAGGCCCTGCTTCAGGCTGGCTTCGAGGTACTCATCAATATCCCCGTCCAGCACCTTGTCACAATCGCTGCGTTCAACCCCGGTACGCAGATCCTTGATGCGCGAGGCATCAAGCACGTAGGAGCGGATCTGGTGGCCCCAGCCGATATCGGATTTGGTGTCTTCCAGCGCCTGGGACGCTGCGCTGCGCTTTTGCATTTCCTGCTCGTACAACTTGGCCCGCAGCATTTTCATGGCGGTGTCCTTGTTGGCGTGCTGGGAACGCTCGTTCTGGCAGCTGACCACGGTATTGGTCGGCACGTGGGTGATGCGCACCGCCGAGTCGGTGGTGTTTACGTGCTGACCGCCCGCGCCCGAGGAGCGATAGGTGTCGATACGCAGATCCGACGGGTTGATCTCGATTTCGATGTTGTCGTCGATTTCCGGCGAAACAAATACCGCCGTGAATGAAGTATGCCGACGATTGCCCGAATCGAAGGGGCTCTTGCGCACCAGGCGGTGCACGCCGATCTCGGTGCGCAGCCAGCCGAAGGCATATTCGCCCTTGATGTGCAGAGTCGCGCCCTTGATGCCGGCCACTTCGCCTTCGGACAGTTCCATGATGGTGGCGTCGAAGCCGTGCTTGTCGGCCCAGCGCAAGTACATGCGCAGCAGCATATTGGCCCAATCCTGGGCTTCGGTGCCGCCTGAACCGGCCTGAATGTCGAGGTAGGCGTTGTTGGGATCCATCTCCCCGCTGAACATCCGGCGGAATTCGAGCCCTTCGAGGATGGTACGCAGGCGATCCAGCTCGGCGGCAACATCATCGACCGCACTCTGGTCGTCTTCTTCGACAGCCATCTCGAGCAGGTCACGGGAATCAGCCAGTCCACCCTCGAGCTCGTCGAGAGTTTCCACGACTTGCGCCAACGTGGCGCGCTCACGGCCCAGGTTCTGCGCGTACTCGGGATTGTTCCAGACGTTGGGGTCTTCGAGTTCGCGGTTTACTTCAACGAGACGATCATGCTTCTGATCGTAGTCAAAGATACCCCCGAATCGACAGGGTGCGCTCGGACAGGTCCTTGATGCTGTTGACGATCGGGTTGATTTCCATAGATAGGCAGCTCTCAAACGGACGTTTCGAAAAGCCGTCGATTATAAACCCAGCGGGCCATCGCCGACAGCCCGCGCTGAATCAATGGCGGCTGCGGCTCAAAAGCCGGAAATCAAGCCGAAACGCCACGAACCTGGCTTTCCAGCTCAGCTTTCAACGCCTCGTCGAGCTTGAGTTGGCGCGCCAGCTCGTCCAGATAGGCGCGCTCCATGAAATGCTCCTCATCCACCACCAGCAGGCTCGCCAGATACATTTCCGAGGCCATCTCCGGCGACGTGGCGGCTGCGGCCACTTCCACCGGGTCCAGGGGTTTGTTCAGCTCGGCATCGAACCAGCGTTGCAGGTCCGCATCGTTGGTCAACTTGCCTAGCTCCGCCTCGATCAACTGACGTTCCTGCTCATCCACGTGACCATCGGCCTTGGCCGCCGCGATCAGTGCCCTAAGGATGCCCTGGCTGTGCTCCTCGGCCTGCGCCGGAGGCAGGCGATCTATGGTCATGGGCGTCCTCACGGCCTGCGGTGCCGCACTGCCCTGCTGGGCCTGCCAATTGCTGAAGGCCTTGTACGCGAGTACGCCGAGGGCCGTCAGGCCGCCGTAGGTAATCACCTTGCCGCCGAACTTGCGTGCCTTGCGGTTACCCAGCAGCAAGCCCATGGCCCCGGCCGCCAGCGTTCCGCCGCCAGCCCCGGACAGCAAGCTGCCCAGGCCACCGCTACCGCCGCCTGACAGCAGGTCACCCAAGCCGCCCGAACTGCCCGAGCCGCCAATAGGACTGGAGCCCTGCTTTTTTTGCAGGAGATCCTGGCCGGACTTCAGAAGCTGATCGAGCAGGCCGCTGGTTTTCATGGTGACTCCTTTGAAATGGATTGGGGCAAGTCGGGCACACCGGAAACCGCCCGAAGCGGTGTACCCCGGTGCGCGGCACGTACATATTGTGGCGGCCAGGCGACCGAAACCTCACGCAGGTCCTCGGCGGCATGCAGTGGCCAGTAGGGGTCGCGCAGCAGCTCGCGCGCCAGCAGGATGAGGTCGGCCTGGCCGGTGCGCAGGACGTGCTCGGCCTGTACCGCCTCGGTGATCATGCCCACGGTACCGGTAGCAATATTCGCTTCACGACGAACCCGCTCGGCGAACTGTGTCTGGTAACCAGGGCCGACCGGGATTTCGGCGTTGGCGGCGGTGCCGCCCGACGAGACGTCGATCAGGTCCACCCCGAGTCCCTTCAGGCGGCGCGCCAGCTCTACGGTTTCGTCACTGTTCCAGCCATCTTCAACCCAGTCGGTCGCCGAAAGCCGCACCAACAACGGTAATTCTTCCGGCCACACGGCTCGCACCGCTCGAGTGACTTCCAGTAACAGACGGATGCGATTCTCGAACGAGCCGCCATAGGCATCCTGACGCTGGTTGGACAGCGGGGAAAGAAACTGATGCAGCAGATAGCCGTGAGCGGCATGCAGCTCGGCAACTTTGAAGCCCGCTGCCAGCGCACGTTCGGTGCCGCGTACGAATGCCTCAATCACCGCAGCAATGCCCGCCTCGTCCAGCGTGGTCGGCACCGCGTGCTGGGGATCGAAGGCAATGCTCGAAGGCCCAACCGGTATCCAGCCACCTTCGGCAACAGGGACGCTGCCATGCTTGCCCAACCAGGGCTGCCAGGTACTGGCCTTACGCCCGGCATGCGCCAGCTGCACGCCGGCTACCGAACCCTGAGCCTCGATGAAGCGGGTGATGCGGCGCAGCGGTTCGATGTGCTCGTCAGTCCAGATGCCAAGGTCTTCAGGGGAGATTCGCCCGTTCGCCGACACGGCGGTGGCCTCCATGATCACCAGTCCGGCACCGCCCACCGCACGGCTGCCCAGATGCACCAGGTGCCAGTCGTTGGCCATCCCCTGTTCGGCGGAGTACTGGCACATGGGCGAGACAGCAATGCGGTTGGGCAGCGTTAGCTGGCGAAGGGTCAGTGGCGAGAACAGCTGGGTCATGGTTGGCCTCATCTACGTCGAATGCGATATGGACACCTGGTAGTAAAGACTGTTTCGAAGACAGCCAAGATAAGCCGCGGCCGATGAAGGCGGAGCCGAATGCCGACGCGGCAGTTGCGACTTGGGAACTTACCTACCTGATATCCTTCAACCACCGCCTCAGGCATGCCTGACGGAGGAAGCGCTCACCGTGCGGCGAGATGCGCCACCAGCAACTGCACGCTTTCACGGCCGCGGAATTCATTGACGTCCAGCTTGTAGGCCAGATCCGCCCAGCGCACGTTGGGATTGGGCCAGATTTCGCGGTCGATATTGAAGGCGATGCCGTCCAGGGTCAGCGAACCGCACTCGCTCTTGAGCACCATCTTCAGGTGCTTCTCGCCGACCAGACGCTGCTGCACCAACTGGAACACACCATGGAACATCGGCTCGGGGAAATGCTGCCCCCAGGGACCGGCGTTGCGCAGTGCCTTGGCCAGCTCCAGATGGAACTCCTCGATGCTGAGTTGACCGTCGGTCAGCAGACGCCCGGTGAGGTCGTCCTCGCACAGCTGGCGGCGAACCTCGGCGTCGAAAGCCGCTGCAAAAGCGCCGAAGTTCTCCTGCGGCAGCGACAGGCCCGCGGCCATCGCATGCCCGCCGAACTTGCTGATCAACCCCGGATGCCGTGCAGCCACCGCATCCAGCGCGTCACGGATATGAAAGCCCGGCACCGAGCGAGCCGAACCTTTGAGCAGACCGTCTCCGGCGTCGGCAAAGGCGATGGTCGGCCGGTGATAACGCTCTTTCAGCCGCGAAGCGAGGATGCCGATGACGCCCTGGTGCCAGTCCGGCTCGAACAGACAGAGCCCGAACGGCATATCTTCGAGTGGCAGATCCTTGAGTTGGGCCAGCGCCTCGCGCTGCATGCCCTGCTCGATGCCCTTGCGATCCTGATTGAGCTGATCGAGCTGCACCGCCATGTCCCGCGCCAGCGCTTCGTCTTCACAGAGCAGGCATTCGATGCCCAGCGCCATGTCATCCAGACGCCCTGCCGCGTTCAAACGCGGCCCGAGGATGAAGCCCAGATCGGTGGACGTGATGCGTTTGTGATCGCGCCCCGCCACTTCGAGAATGGCGCGCAAGCCGGGTCGCGCTCGCCCTGCCCGAATCCGCGCCAGCCCCTGGTGCACCAGAATGCGGTTGTTCGCATCCAGCGGCACCACGTCTGCCACGCTTCCCAGTGCCACCAGATCCAGTAGCTCGGCCAGGTTCGGCTCGGCCCAGCCATTACGGGCAAACCAGCCCAGCTCGCGCAGGCGCGCACGCAACGCCAGCAATACGTAGAAAATCACCCCGACGCCGGCGATGCACTTGCTGGGGAAGGCGCATTCAGGCTGGTTCGGATTGACGATCGCATCGGCTGCGGGCAGCTCCGAGCCGGGCAGATGGTGATCGGTCACCAGCACCTGAAGACCGGCAGCCTTGGCCGCAGCAACGCCATCGACGCTGGAGATGCCGTTGTCCACGGTCACCAGCAGATCCGGCTGGCGCTCAAGCGCCACCGCGACGATTTCAGGCGTGAGGCCGTAGCCATACTCGAAGCGGTTGGGCACCAGATAATCCACATGGGCAGCGCCCAGCTGGCGCAAACCCAGCACGCCAACCGTGCTGGCGGTAGCGCCGTCAGCATCGAAGTCGCCGACGAACAGAATCCGCTGCCGCCGCTCCAGCGCCGCCACCAGCAACTCGACTGCCGCCTCGATGCCCTTGAGCTGACCATACGGGATCAGCCGCGCCAGCCCCTTGTCCAGCTCCTCCACCGACTGCACGCCGCGCGCCGCATACAGGCGCGTCAGCAGCGGCGGCAAATCGCCCAAGTCGGGTAGCTGGGCAGGAAGAGGACGGGGTTCAATGCGCATGGAATCAAGAGTCTCGGATCAGTTGCGTGTACTCGGAAATAGCGGGCTTGGTTAAGCCTAGCGCTCGCCCATCAGCCAGCTCAGCGCCACTTCGAACTGGCCCCGCTCATCAGTAATGAACAGTGTGCCATCGCTGATCATAACGCCCCACTGGATGCTGCGCGGCAGGTCGCGAACCAGATCGGCCAGCGTGTCCGACTCGATGGCGGCAATGGACAGATTCTTCAAGCCCTTCACCGCATCAGGCACCTTGCTCTGCCAGACCCGCAGGTTGCCGTAAGCCACCAGGCTGGTACGCTCGGCTCGCCGCGAACACCAGGTCAGGCGCTCGGCATCCGGCTGGCCGACTTCGATCCAGTGCAGCACGCGACCGTCCAGGCTCTTCTCCCACAAAGCCGGCTCATCGATATCCGAAAGCCCGCGACCGAAGGCCAGCTGCTCGCTGTACCACAGTGCATAAGCGATCAGCCGGATGCCCAGGCGCTCCTCGGTTTCCGACGGATGCCGAGCCACTGTGAAACGCAGGTTTTCATAAACGCCGCGATCCAGATCGGTGAGATTGAGTTCGACTTTGTAGGGAGTCGCTTGCAAGGCCATGGGAGCGTCACCTGGAAAAAGGGCCGCATTCTAGCAAACCGGGGCGGCAAGCCGCTGGCTTATCCTGTTCCCGGACACCGTTGCGCCCGCTGCCTGGCCTCATCGAAGGCCCGATCCACCGGCGGTCAGGATGTCGTTTTTTATAAGGTGGCAGCCGTTCGGTAACGATGTTTTGACAATCATTCTCATTCTGTTTAGCATCGCCGTCATCAAACAGGCTCAACGGGTAGTTTCTTTATGTACGTCTGTCTTTGCCAGGGTGTTACCGACGGTCAGATTCGCGAAGCCATCTATGAAGGTTGCTGCAGCTACCGGGACGTTCGTGAAACGACCGGCGTTGGCACGCAGTGCGGCAAATGCGCATGCGTGGCCAAGCAGGTAGTGCGCGATACGCTGGGTGATATCCAGTCGGCTCAGGCCTCCCTCGCCTACCCCGCGAGTTTCGCCGTCGCGTAACCACAGATTCGAAAGCTAAGAGCCGGGCCATGCCCGGCTTTTTTGTGTCCGTAAATCAAGGTCTTGGCTGCCAACGTGGAACGGAAACATTCTTATTGCGTTTTACCTTTTACATTCAATGACTTAGGTTTGACAGCCCCGTGCTTACTAGCCAGACTTCCCAATCAGTACGGTCGAATTCCAGACGGGGCATGAACATGAAAGGCGACAAGTTAGTCATTCAGCATCTCAACAAGATTCTTGGTAACGAGCTGGTCGCTATCAACCAGTACTTCTTGCATGCGCGCATGTACGAAGATTGGGGCCTGGGCAAACTCGGCAAGCACGAGTACGAGGAATCCATCGATGAGATGAAGCATGCGGACAAGCTGATCAAGCGCATCCTCTTCCTTGAAGGCCTGCCCAACCTACAGGATCTGGGCAAATTGCTGATTGGCGAGAACACCCGCGAAATGCTTGATTGCGACCTCAAACTAGAACAGGGCGGCGTGCAAGACCTCAAGGTTGCCATCGCCTACTGCGAAAGCATCGGCGACTATGGCAGCCGCGAGCTGCTGGAAGACATCCTCGAATCCGAGGAGGAGCACATCGATTGGCTAGAAACCCAATTGAGCCTGATCGACAAGGTAGGTCTGGAAAATTACCTGCAATCGCAGATGGACGACTGATCAGCGCACCATGAAAAAAGCCCCGTGATCGCGGGGCTTTTTTCCTATCGGGACAGACTCAGGCGTCTGTCTTGCCGACAGCAGACTTGATCAGCGTCTGCAGTTCACCTTTTTCGAACATCTCAAGAATGATGTCGCTGCCGCCGACCAGTTCGCCGCTGACCCACAGTTGCGGGAAGGTCGGCCAGTTGGCGTATTTGGGCAGATTGGCGCGGATTTCCGGGTTCTGCAGGATGTCGACGTAGGCGAACTTCTCGCCACAGCCCATCAGGGCTTGGGTAGCGCGAGCAGAAAAGCCGCACTGCGGCGCGTTGGGCGAGCCTTTCATGTAAAGCAGTACCGGGTTGTTTTCGATCTGCTCTTTGATGGTTTCGATGATATCCACGGGGCACCTCGGCTAGTCACGATTGGGGAGCATTGTACCGGAAAGTAGGTGCAAAAGCCGAGCGACGAGCTCGGCTTTTCATTGCCGGGTCGCTCTTCAAGGCCCCTGTCCCGGCCAATCCAGCCGATTTGCGCCGGTCTAGCCTTTCTGGATAAGATCGCGCCTTTCCCGTTTCGTCGCCTCCGACGCGACCCCCTGTCGCATGCCCTCTTCTGTCGAAATCCTTTGGGCCTGCGACCAGCGGCAATAAAGGTAATTGATATGAGCGCAAGGCATTTTCTCTCGTTGCTTGACTGCACGCCCCAGGAGCTTGAGAGCCTGGTTCGTCGCGGTAGCGAACTGAAGGATCTGCGCAAGCGCGGCATTCTGTTCGAACCGCTGAAGAATCGCGTGCTGGGTATGATTTTCGAGAAAGCCTCGACCCGAACTCGCCTGTCGTTCGAAGCAGGCATGATCCAGCTCGGCGGCCAGGCGATATTCCTTTCGCCGCGCGACACGCAACTCGGTCGTGGCGAGCCGATCGGCGACTCCGCCATCGTTATGTCGCGCATGCTCGATGCGGTGATGATTCGCACCTTCGCTCATTCGACATTGACGGATTTTGCCGCCCATTCGAGCGTGCCGTTGATCAACGGCCTGTCCGACGACCTGCATCCTTGCCAGCTACTGGCCGATATGCAGACCTTCCACGAGCACCGCGGCAGCATTGCCGGTAAGACCGTGGCCTGGATCGGCGACGGCAACAACATGTGCAATTCATACATGGAAGCGGCCATTCAGTTCGGGTTCCAGCTGCGCATAGCCTGCCCCCAAGGTTACGAGCCGGATGCTGCGCTGATGGCGAAGGCCGGCGATCGCGTACAGCTGTTGCGCGACCCGCATGAGGCCGCCGACGGCGCGCACCTGATCAGTACGGATGTATGGGCATCCATGGGCCAGGAAGACGAAATGGCCGCCCGGATGGCCACATTCCGGCCCTATCAGGTCGACCGTGCGCTGCTCGACAGCGCAGCGGACGATGTGTTGTTCATGCACTGCCTGCCCGCTCATCGCGGCGAAGAAATCAGCGAGGACCTGCTGGATGATCCGCGTTCGGTGGCATGGGACCAGGCAGAAAATCGTCTCCACGTCCAGAAAGCGCTACTCGAATTTCTGGTCGCACCGGCCTTTCAACACGCATGAACCATCAGCCGCTGCTACAACTGCGCAACCTGGCCTGCGGCTACGGTGAGCAGAGTGTCGTGCAAAACCTGAACCTGCATCTGAACCGTGGCGATATCGGTTGTTTGCTGGGGCCCTCCGGTTGCGGCAAGACCACCACCCTGCGGGCCATCGCGGGGTTCGAAGCCGCTCACGATGGCGAGATCCAGCTGGGCGATACCGTACTGTCGCGCGCCGGGTTCACCCTGGCGCCGGAGAAGCGGCGGATCGGCATGGTATTCCAGGATTACGCCCTTTTCCCCCATCTGACGGTGGCGGACAACGTCGCTTTCGGGATCAGCAAGCACCCCGATGCCAAGCGCATCGTCGGCGAGTTGCTGGAACTGGTGAACCTGTCGCAACTGGGCAAGCGCTACCCCCACGAACTTTCCGGCGGCCAGCAGCAACGTGTCGCCCTGGCCCGTGCATTGGCACCGGAGCCGGAATTGCTGCTGCTCGATGAGCCTTTCTCCAACCTGGATGTCGACCTGCGTCGCCGCCTCAGCCGTGAAGTGCGGGACATCCTCAAGTCACGTGGCACCAGCGCCATTCTGGTTACACACGATCAGGAAGAGGCCTTTGCCGTCAGCGACCATGTGGGTGTGTTCAAGGATGGCCGACTGGAACAGTGGGACACGCCGTTCAACCTCTACCACGAACCGCTGACGCCCTTCGTCGCGAGCTTCATCGGCCAGGGTTACTTTATCCGCGGTCAGTTGATCGACCCGGAAACTGTCCAGACGGAACTGGGCGTGATTCGTGGCAACCGCGCCTATAACTGGCCCGCCGGAAGCTCGGTGGATGTTCTGCTGCGTCCGGACGATATTGTTTACGCACCGCAGAGCCCGCTCAAGGCACTGATCGTCGGCAAGACGTTCCTCGGCGCCTCGACGTTGTATCGCCTGCAGTTGCCCACCGGCAACCAGCTAGAAGGCATCTTCGCCAGCCACGCCGATTACCCGATGGGGCAGGAAGTGGGCATTGCCATTGCAGCGGATCACCTGGTGGTATTCCCTACCCAAGGCAGCGTCGCCGCCCACGAAAAACTGCCCCAGGCAGGCGTACGGCGCTACAGCGAAAGGTAGTTGCACCAGCGCGGTCAGCCCCGCGCCTGGCGCCGCTGGCGGAAGAACTCGACCAGCACTGCCCCGCACTCCTCCATCAGCACGCCGCCTTCGACCAGCACCCGATGGTTGAGAAAGTCCTGTGCGAAAAACTCCCCGCGGCTGGCAGCCACCCCGGCCTTGGGCTCGCTGGCGCCATAGACGACGCGAGCGACGCGTGAATGGACGATCAAGCCCGCGCACATGCTGCAGGGCTCCAGCGTGACGTACAGGGTGCTGCCGGGCAGCCGGTAGTTTTCAACCGCCAATGCCGCAGCGCGGATCGCTACCATTTCGGCGTGGGCACTAGGGTCGTGTTTCAAAATCGGGGAGTTGAAACCACGCCCGACGATCTCGCCGTCCTGGACCAGCACCGCGCCCACGGGCACCTCGCCCAACGCCGCACCCTGGGCGGCAAGCGCCAACGCTTCACGCATGAAATGTTCGTCACGCGAACGATCGATGATTTGGATTCTGGTCATCTGGCTCTTTCCGCTCATACCACTTCGATCGCCGCCATCAGCCCGGTTTCCATGTGATCGATCACGTGACAGTGGAACATCCAGACACCGGGGTTATCGGCCACCAGCGCAATACGGGCGGTTTCGTTCTTGCCCAACAGGTAGGTGTCGGTGAACCAGGGTTCGATCTGGCGGCGGTTGGAGGAGATTACCTTGAAGGTCATACCGTGCAGATGAATCGGATGCTGATACTGGCTGAGATTGCGTAGCTCGAATATGTAATGCCCGTCCTTTTTCAGCGTGGCAATCGGCCGATCCGCACAGGTCTTGTCATTGATGTCCCAGGCCTGGCCGTTGATTTGCCAGAAGCTGTACGCCCCCCCCTGGTCGACATTCGTCGACAAAGCACCCGCCCACTCGAAATTGAAACGCAGCGTCTCGGCGCGTTTCAGATCAGGCTCGCTGACCGGGTTGGCCGGCAGGGCCGCCGGCCAGCTGGCGGCTATCTCTTCGCTGCTCGGCACAGCCTTCAGTGTTGCCAGCCGCAGCGGACCGTTGCGCAGGGAAATCTCCTCCCCGGCGACAGGCACCTTCAGCGCAAGGTCGATGCGCATGCCCGGCCCCAACCAGTAGTCCTTGCCCATGGGCCGCGGCGCTACCGGATTACCGTCCAGCGCATAGATCCGCGCCTCGCCGCCCGACAGGTTGAGGCGATAGGTCAGCGTGTTGTCAAGATTGAGAATACGCAGTCGCACGATCTGCCCGGCTGGTAGTTCCAGCGTCGGGGCATGCTCACCATTGACCGTCGACAGCACACCAGGCGTGCCACCGCGTGCAGCTTCGCGAGGCACGCTGAACTGGGTGAACACGCCCTGCCAGTCCAGGTGCCAGCTTTTCAGGCTCAGGGTGCGCTCGTGGCGAAACCCGCTCGGTTCGCGCTCCTCGACGATCAGCGGCCCCACCAATCCCCGCCCGAGCTGCTCGGCGCTCGCGGTGTGAGGGTGATACCAGAAGCTGCCGGCATCCGGCACGATGAAGTCGTAATCGAAATACTCGCCGGGCAAGACCGGAAGCTGCGATACATAGGGCACGCCGTCCATGGCCAGCGGCAGGCGGATCCCATGCCAGTGGATAGTGGTCGACACGTCCAGGTGGTTGATGAAGCGCACCCGCAGACGGTCACCCTGACGCGCGCGCAGCTCCAGCCCCGGAGCCTGACCACCATAAGCCCAGGCAGGTGTCTTGTGCCCCGCCACCAATTCCAGTTCGAGCGGCGCGGCAATAAGCTCGTAATCATGGGTAGCGACGTCCAGCGGACGTCCCAGCCAATAACGTATGCCGGCCGTACCGACGCCGGCCACGCTGAGGCCAGCCAGGCCAACAAGAATCTGTCTGCGGGTAAACGACATGAGATAACCCGTTCGCCAAGTCGAAAGATGAGAGATTTTCTCACTTGATGAGCGGTCGTGCGAGCCGCACCGTCCCTTCAGCAAGAAATAGGCTTGCGGCAAAACGTCTCGGTTGCGGTCCGGTGCGTTTGCTGGCGGCTTGTGATGGCGCCGCTCAGGTATCCAAACGCCCGTCGATGAACTGCCGCAGCCGCTGACGCATCAGCTGAGTCTGGCCCCCAAGACGCGCGATGGAGGATCCGCGCATTCGATCGGCAGCCAGATCGGCGCCAACCCCTGCCAGGGCGAGCGGACAATCTACGGCCAGCGCCAACTTGTTCAGTTGAAGCAGAAGACTTCCCACCGGAGGGGCCGGCGCGAACAGCACCAAGGCCTGAGGCTCTATCGCCTGGCACAGCAGCGCAAGTTCATCAAGCGGCTGGCCCATCGACAGAACGCGTACCGTCAGATCATCACCACCCAGCAGCAATCCCGTAACCAGCAGTTCCAACTCACGGCATTGCTCTGGTAGCGCCGTAAGCAGCACGCAACCACGGCCGGGACGACTGGCCAGTTGCAGTCGCTGCAACACCCGTGCGCGCAGAAAAGCATCAAGGAATAGCCATTGGCTGCGCTGGCCGAAGCCGCTCAGATGTGACAGCTCCTGCCAGACCGGCAACAGCACCTCTTCAAAAACCAGGGGCATCTGGTAGGTCGAGAAGAGCTGGCCATAGAGTTGTTCCAGTCGGGACTCGTCAAATGCAGCTACCGCCTGCCGCACGCGCCCCTGCCACTCGCTGCACTGCTGCAGCACGGTGTTTTCCAACGTTGGATCCTTGACGACCGGACCACTCACCGCCCTTAACGACGCCCGGGGTTTTGCGTCCACTTCGAGCGATTTGCTGCGCGCCAGCAAATCGCCCACCTTGCTCACAGTCACGCCGCGCTCGGTCCAGGACATGATGCTGCGGATAGTCGTCACATCTTCCAACGAATACAGACGGTGACCGCCCTCGGTACGCAGTGGCCGAATCAACCCGTAACGCCGTTCCCACGCCCGTAAGGTCACCGGATTGACCCCGGTCAGGCGCACCACTTCGCGGATCGGCAACAGGTCGGCGCCGGTCGAAGGCTCGAAGATTATCGGCGAAGGGTCGGATAATTCGGTCATGGAACTGAACCGCTGGCATTTGGATGGCTGCATTATACAGATGGTGAAGGCTGTACAGCGGCGTAGTTCAACCGAGCCAGGATGTTCTAGAATGCCGGCATGTCACCGAGGTATTTCTAATGATCAACGCAAAACTGCTGCAACTGGCGATCGAAGCCTCCAACGATGGCATCGTGATCGCCGAGCAGGAAGGCGACGACAACATCCTCATCTATGCCAATCCCGCCTTCCAGCGGCTGACGGGCTACCAGGTCGATGACATTCTCTATCAGGACTGCCGCTTCCTGCAGGGCGACGACCGCGACCAGCCTGGGCTGGCTACCATCCGTGAGGCCATCAGGACGCACAAGCCGTGTCGGCAGATCATTCGCAACTATCGCCCAGACGGCAGCGCCTTCTGGAACGAGCTGTCGATCACGCCGTTGTTCAACGAAGCTGAGCAACTGACCTATTTTCTGGGCATTCAGAAGGACGTGAGCGCTGAAGTGCAGGCCAGCCAGCGGGTGCAGCAATTGGAAGCAGAGGTCGCTCAGCTGAAGAGCCAGCTGGCTCAACTGCAAGGCAAAGCCTGACGATCACGCCCAAAGCGAGCGCACGCTATTCTTGAACGACCGCGCCCGCGGAAGATGCAGCCCCGCTTTCGCTCTTTTGTGTCGCCCTTCCCCGATCTACCCGGATCAGCTTCGAAATCGACGCCCAATTCAGTCGCCTGTGCTAACTGCTCGTCCAACTCAGCTTCAGGCATTCGCCGGTCACGGTCATAATCCACAGGCAAGTAAGCTCCAGCGCCACCAGGTGATATCACCGGTAGAAAGGCCGTGAGCGAGACCTTGGGTGAGCCGACATTCGGCTCGCCGATGGGCTAAACGCCAACCTAAGCTATACAAAAAAATTGACTTGTAGAAGATAAAATCTATTCTGGTGAAACCTATACAGGACGATAATTCTGTACAAGAGGTTTCCATGATCAGTATCGAGCCCATCAAGATCGGCATCAGTGCCTGCCTACTCGGCTACCCGGTGCGTTACAACGGCGGGCACAAGGAATCCCGTTTGTGCAGCGAAGTGCTGGCACGCCACTTCGAGTTCGTCGCGGTCTGCCCCGAGCAGGCAATCGGTCTGGGCACGCCGCGACAACCGATTCGGCTGGTAGGCGATCCGGCCAACCCACGAGCGGTGGGCACGGTCGAACCTGCGCTGGATGTAAGCGAAGCGTTGACCGCCTTTGGCGAGCGGACCGCCAAGCGACTGGATGATATCTGCGGCTTCATCCTGATGCAGAAATCGCCGTCCTGTGGCATGGAAAGAGTCAAGGTCTATCTGGACAACGGCCAGCTTGCTGCGGGCGGCGGGCGCGGCCTGTTTGCCGCTGCGCTGATGCGGGCACGCCCGGACCTGCCGGTGGAAGAAGACGGCCGCCTCAATGACCCCGTCTTGCGCGAGAACTTCATCACCCGTGTCTTTGCCTATTCGGAATGGCAGCGCCTGCAGCGTAGCGGGCTCACACGCCATGCCCTGATCGCCTTTCACGCCCGCTACAAATATCAGCTCATGGCAAGTTGCAGCGGCCAGTACCGGGCACTTGGCCGGGAAGTCGCTCAGAGCGCATCAACCCCCTTGCACGTCTTTGCGCCGCGGTATTTCAGCCAGTTGATGGCTGCGTTAAAGCAGCCCGCCAGCCGCGGCAGTCACAGTAATGTCCTGCAGCATCTGTCGGGTTATCTCAAGCAGGCGCTTAGCCCGGCTGAAAAGCAGGAACTGCAGCATCTGATCCAGCAATACCGCGAAGGCATCGTGCCGCTGGTAGTGCCGATGACGATGATCAAGCACCATTTCCGTCGGCATCCCGATATCTATATCGAGCATCAGGCTTACATGCAGCCGCATCCCGAAAGCCTCAGCCTGCGTAACGCCCTATGAACCAAGACTCCGAACAGAGCGGCATGAACACGCCAAACGGGCTGTTGCCGATCAGGGAGGTCGCGCGCCAGACCGGCGTCAATCCGGTTACCTTGCGCGCCTGGGAGCGTCGCTACGGCTTGATCAAACCTCGGCGCACGCCAAAGGGGCACCGACTGTACTCTGCCGAACATATTGCACAGATTCGCCAGGTGCTCGGCTGGCTGCAGCGCGGCGTCGCGGTAAGCCAGGTCAAGCGGCTGCTGCAGGATTCGCTGCAACTGCCGGAGCCGGCGGATTCGCCATGGATCGAACAACAGCAGCTTTGGCTGCGCTGTATCGAACAGCTGGCCGAGCGACAACTGGACGACGACTTCAACCAGGCGCTGGCGCTTTATCCGCCAGAGATGCTGTGCCAGCATCTGTTGATGCCGCTATTGGAACGCTTGGAATTGCGCTGGCGCTGCCAGTCCAGAACTCGAGTTGAGCAAGTGTTCTTTCTCTCCTGGCTGCGTAGCAAACTCAGCGCGCGAATTTCCCACGGCAACCGTTTGCACAGCGGGTCACCACTGCTGATGCTGAACCTGTCAGAACGCAATGTAGAGCCCGGCTTGTGGCTGAGCGCCTGGCTGCTGAGCAACGCCGATTGCCCGCTGCGAGTGCTCGAATGGTCGATTCCCGCCGAAGACCTGGCGCTGGCAATAACCCATATCAGCCCGCGCGCGGTGCTGCTGTATGCCGACCAGAGTCTTGAGCCCGGCTATCTGCGCAGCCTGCTCGGCGTCATCGCGGCTCCATCGTTGCTCTGCGGCCACGCCGTCAGCATCCATCGGGAGGCAGTGGTGGATTGTCCTGACCTGAACCTTGCCGACAACGCCATCGCTGCCCTGCACCGCCTGCAGCAGCTCGGCCTGCTCGGTGGCCATTGAATGCACATGCGCCAACTGATCTGGTTTCGCACCGACCTGCGGGTTCATGACAACACAGCCCTTACGGCTGCCATGCGGGCTGGCCCTACGCTGGCGGTATTTCTGATCAGCACCGGGCAGTGGCGCGCCCACGACGATGCACCTTGCAAGGTCGATTTCTGGCTGCGCAACCTGATCATGCTCGAAGCTCAACTGCGGCAACTGAACGTACCTTTGCTGATCCGCTACGCCGAGCACTGGTCCGCTGCGCCTGGTGTGCTCGCTGCACTGTGCCGCGAACACGCGGTGAATTGTGTGCGGGTAAACGACGAGTACGGCATCAATGAGACCCGGCGTGATCGCGAGGTGAAGGCACAGCTGGATGGAATCGGCGTGACCTTTCACAACCACTCGGACCAGCTGCTGTTTCCGCCAGGCAGCATACGCACCCGTTCAGATGGCTATTTCCAAATATTCAGTCAGTTCCGCAAGGTCTGCTACCAGCGTCTTCACACGGCCTTACCCGAGCGGCTGTCGCGACCGGCCGCCCAAGCGGCGAGCACAATCAGCAGCGATCCGATTCCGTCACAGGTTCCAGGCTTCGCCTCGCCCGATCAGGCGTTGCGAGCGTTGTGGCCTGCTGGCGAAACAGCAGCCCTGGCGCGTCTGTCACGCTTTGCCGACGAGCATCTGCACGACTATGGCCGTCAGCGTGATTTCCCCGCCCACCCCGGCACCAGCCAATTGTCGCCCTACCTGGCGGCAGGTGTGTTGTCGCCGCGGCAGTGCTTGCATGCGGCGCTGCGCGGTAACCAGGGCGAGTTCGAGACCGGCAGTTCCGGCGCCGTCAGCTGGATCAACGAACTGCTCTGGCGTGAGTTCTACAAACACATCCTGGTGGGGTTTGCGCAGGTTTCGCGACATCGCGCGTTTCGCACAAACACCGAAGCCCTTCCCTGGCGCCAGGCACCGCAGGAGCTCTCGGCGTGGCAGGAAGGTCGCACCGGTTTTCCGCTGATCGATGCCGCCATGCGTCAGCTGCGGGCAACCGGCTGGATGCACAACCGCCTGCGCATGGTGGTGGCGATGTTCCTGAGCAAGAATCTGCTGATCGATTGGCGCGAAGGGGAACGCTTCTTCATGCGCCACCTGATTGATGGCGACCTGTCTGCCAACAATGGCGGCTGGCAATGGAGCGCGTCCACCGGCACGGACGCAGTGCCATGGTTCCGACTGTTTAACCCCATCACCCAATCCCAACGCTTCGACCCGGACGGACGCTTCATCCGCCAATGGCTGCCAGAGCTGGCAGACCTCGATAACCGCAGCATCCACAATCCTTCCGCGGCGGGCGGGCTGTTCGGCGTAGACGGTTATCCACCGCCGATAGTCGACTTGGCAGCCAGCCGCGAGCGGGCACTGAGCGCGTTCAGGGTGCTGTCTTCAACGGGATGTCAGCAAAGCCCGCCAGATAGGCTGTTCTCAGCAGCCACCTAACCGAGCAGCCGCGCGATCCGGGGTCGCGCTTCGGGTGTCAGTCCCCTGGCGGAGGAACCCAACGAGTGCTTCGCCCTCACGTCCGCCATCGTTCGTGCAATCGTTGCACGGCTGCCGGCAAGCCAAGCGATCGCTACTTCACGGCCTATGGGGCATAGCGCTGCGTTGCTGCAACCAAGCGTCGGATCATCGCAACTCTGCATTTTCCACTCGGGTCGTAACCTCATTCACTCGCAATTGATGCGCAGTGGTTGAAGTCAAATCCGAGGGCATAGGCATGGTTGAACACATTCAACATCAAACTGCCCTGACACTGGCCAGCCAAAAACCGGCAAGCTGCCCGCCCGAATTTGCGGTAGTCGGCATTGGTGTAACCGAGACCGGACTGGGTCCACTGATACGTTTTCTCGAAAAACTGCCGGACGACAGCGGCATGGCCTATGTCGTTGTGCTTGCAGGCCTTTCGCAGGAAAACATGGACCTGCCTCTATCCTTGGTGAACAAAGCCGCGCGACTTCCCCTGACGCTGGTGGGGCCTCCGGTTTCGCTCAAGATGAACCATCTGTTTGTCATCCCGCCAGGCAAGCAGGTCACCGTGTCCGCTGATCACCTGATTATTGATGAACTAAAGCAGGCCCCCTGTGGAAAAGTGCAGTTGGAGCTTTTCTTCCGGTCCCTGGCCGATGCACACGGGAGCCATGCGTTCGCAATCCTCCTCTCGGATACCGAAACCGCGAGTACCACTGGCCTGGCTCACATCACTGAGCGAGGCGGGATAACGCTGAGGCACAGCTCCGGAGATGTCGAACTCAATGCCTTGTCTGGTTGTGCGTTGCGGCCCAGCACCTGCGATCTGGTTCTGGCCGTCGAGGACATTCCACAGACCCTGCGTGCCAGTTGGGCAATCGCCCAGCGTAGCGAGCTGGCGGCCAAGAGCCAGGCACCATTCCATGGCGAACCGGAGAGGGCCGAAGAATTCGCCCTGTGTGACATCGTCATGCAGGTGCGTGCTCTTTCCGGAAACGATCTTACGCAGTTCAAGCGCGCCGCTATCCTGCGGGCGATCAACAGGCGCATGCGAATCACAAACCAGCCCACCCTGAAGGGCTATTCCAGGTACCTCAGCGAGCACGCGGCTGAATCAGCCCTGCTACTTTCAGACCTGACGCCGACATCCACCCATTTCTTCCGTGATCCTCAAGCCTTCGCCGCCATCAGGGATAGCCTGTTACCTCAGCTATTCCATAGCGAACGAGATCGCGCGGACATACGCGTCTGGTCTGCGGGCTGCTCGACGGGCGAGGAAGCCTATTCACTGGCCATGTTGCTTTGCGAGCGAGCGGCCCGACAAGCAGAGCCCAGGCATGTCCAGGTCTTCGCAACGGACCTTAACGAGCAGGCGATCCGCAGCGGGCGGGCCGGTTCCTACCCGGAGGAAATCACTGCCGATGTCCGGCCAGCCCGCCTGCGGCTGTTCTTTACCCACGAACAGGGCTGCTACAGGGTCAAGGATGCATTGCGCGAAAGAGTCCTGTTCGCCCGGCATTGTCTTTTACAAGACCCGCCTTTCTCTCACATCGACCTGATCAGCTGTCGCAATCTGCTGGAGAACCTGGAGCGCGTCGCCCAGCGTCGGGTACTGCGGATGTTTCATTTCGCCCTGCGCCCAGGCGGCGTTCTCCTGCTCGGCGCCGACGAGACGGCTGAAGCTGCTGGCGATCTGTTTACCCCGGTTGATCACGAGCACCGCATCTATCGCGCCAACCTTGCCGCCAATATCACCCCTCCCGCTGAACGGCCTGACGCGCCGATGATTCTTGACTTACCTCGCATCACTCACCCCTTCGAGCGCCGGCGGGCCTCGTTTCCCGAAGTACATCAGAAGGTCCTGGAGAATTACGCACCGCCCAGCATTATCGTCAACGACGAGCTGGACATCGTGCATATGTCTGATCACGCCGGACGCTTCCTTCGTTACTCTGCCGGCGAGCCGTCACACAACCTGATCAAGGTGGTTTGCGCCGAGCTGCGACTGGATCTGCAGGCAGCTCTATTCCAGGCATTCCATACGAACAAGAGCGTTGAAGGGCGACGTGTCGCCGTCAACCGAGACGAGCGCAGCCTGATCGTCAGCCTGACGGTCAAGCCCTTCCGGCACGAAGCAGCAGAACCTACGTTTGCCCTGGTGCTCTTCGATGAGATCGTCCCGGCGGAACCGGAACCGGAACCGGAACCGAACAATGATGCACAGTGGGCCGCTCTTATCCAGATGGAAGGCCTATTGCAGCGCACCAAAGAACAGCTGCAGGCCACGATGGAACAAGCCGAGACATCTACAGAAGAACTCAGGGCGGCCAATGAGGAACTTCACGCAATCAACGAAGAGCTACGTTCGGCCACCGAGGAACTGGAAACCAGCCGTCAGGATCTGCAATCGGTAAACGAAGAGCTGATTACGGTAAACGATGAGCTGAAGGCCGAAATGGAGCAAACCAGACGGGCGAATAACAACCTGCGAAACTTCATCGCTTCGACCGACACCGGGACAATCTTCGTCGACCATGACTTGCGCATCAGGTGGTTCACGCCTCGTGCTGCTGAGCTGTTCAATATCGCTGGCGAGGACACCGGGCGCTCGCTCCCGCATGTCGCCCATCAGCTGGATTATGACGGGTTGGCCGAAGACGCCCGGCGGGTGCTGGAGTCACTTGGGCAGGTGGAGCGGGAAGTACGTAGCAGGAGCGGCCTCTGGTATCTCGCACGCCACCGGCCCTACCGTACCGATGATGACCATATCGAAGGCGTCGTGCTGTCATTCGTTGATATCAGCGAGCGTCGCGCAGCTGAGCAAAGGCTGCGCGAGGAAGAGCAACTCATGCATCTGATTGCCGACAGCGCCTCTGATTACGCCATCATCTCCATGGACCCTGACGGCAGGGTGACCAGTTGGAGCCGAGGTGCAGAACTCATCTTTGGCTACTCCAAGGCAGAGGTACAAGGCAGATCGGCCGATCTCATCTTTCTGCCCGCGGATCGCCAAGCGGGAGCCCCCTTGGAGGAGCTTGCCCAGGCACGCCTTGAGGGGCGTGCTGAGGATGAGCGCTGGCACGTTCGCAAGGATGGCTCGCGCCTGTACTGCAGCGGCATCGTCACCCCTCTGGGTGAGAACGAGCTGCGTGGCTTCGTCAAGATCTGCCGCGATCTGACTCAGCGCAAGCAGCAGGAGATGGCACAGGAACTCGAACTGGAGCGCAGCCAGACCGCCAATCAACGCAAAGACCAGTTCTTCGCGATGATGTCCCACGAACTCAAGCATCCGCTCAATCTTGTGCAGCTGAACGCCGAGCTTCTTGCACGATTGCCGGTAATTCGCAACTCCATTGTGATGAGCAAAGCCTCACAGTCGATCCTGCTAGCGGTCCGAAATCAGGCCCAGATCATTGACGACCTGCTCGACCTCAGTCGCGTGCGCACCGGCAAGCTCTATCTGAAACGCACCGCCGTCGACCTCGATCAGGTCATTGGCGGGATACTCAACAGCATTCATGATGAAATCGTCGAGTCACGCCTCGAATTTTGCTACGACCCGAGCAGCGCAATAGGGATGGTGCTGGATGCGGACCCAATCCGGGTCGAGCAAGTGGTTTGGAACCTGATCAGCAACGCGCTGAAATTCACGCCTTGCGGCGGGCGCATCGAGCTGATTCTGCAGCGCCAGGACGGAATGGCGAGGCTTGATGTGATCGACGACGGGCCGGGGATAGACCCGACACAACTTACGCGGATGTTCGACCTGTTCGACCAGGCCGACAACCACCAGGCGCTGCGCCATAAGGATGGCCTCGGTATCGGCCTGGCGCTTGTCAAGCAGCTGAGTGAAGCACAAGGAGGGAGAGTCGAAGCCTATTCCGAGGGTCTTGGTTGTGGTGCCCGCTTCAGTGTCTGGCTTCCGCTGCATAACCAGCCGGCCAGTTCTCACCCATTCAATGATCAGCCTGAGGGCAACCGGCTTGAAGGAATCAGAATCATGCTGGTCGATGATTCACCAGAGGTGACCGATACCCTCACAGCGTTGCTGGAGCTGGAGGGCGCCATAGTGACCACCGCCAACAGCGGACAAGCTGCGCTGGAACAGCTCTCGAAGGACTCACACCACTTGCTCATTTCCGATATCGGAATGCCTGGCATGGACGGCCATCAACTTATAGAGGCAATGCGCAGCCTGCCTCAATGCCGAACGATGCCTGGCATCGCGCTCACCGGCTTCGCCAGTGGTCTGGACATAGAGCGCGCCGTCCGCGCAGGTTTCGATAGACATATCGGAAAGCCTGTACCTCTCGACGCGTTGATCGAAGCCGTGGAAGCGGTAATGGACCGCGCAGCGACATCTCCGGCAGCTGACTGACAGCACGCCGGTGATTCCCCATTTGGGCGGCTTCAATGTCCCTCTGCTATCCCTGCGCATCGCGAAACGAACCCTCTCTGTGATTGCAGCTCTACTGAGTATCCAAACCAGGTGAAGGAAGGCGACGATGGACAACTATCACATCACGGCAACCGATAACGGTTGGGAGCTTCGCAAAGAGGGCAGCAGCAGAGCGTCAAAGCAAGCGTCGACCAAAGAGGAGCTGCTCCGCGGGATAGCGGCGTTTTTTGCGGGAAAGACCGCATCGGTAAAAATTCACAAGAAGGACGGCAAATTTCAGGAAGAACGTACTTACCCACGGAATGCAGACCCTCGCAAAAGCAAGGGATAAGGGGATGCCGTCCGACCTGTACGCCACCCGCTGAGCGGAATGCGCGGTAGTTTGCGAAGACATCCATCCGTTCATCATCCTTCCCACGGCAGTCGTAACGCCGTGGGTTCAGGCGATGCCGACAGCGGTGCCGGCAAGTTGAGCATCCAGTCATCCGATGGCCCGCACGGCGCTTCGCCGTTTCAAATGACGAAACCCACCGTGCAGCGGCGCCAGACTCCTCCGTGTTCACTCGGGCATGCATTGCCCGCCACTTCCTCTTTTAGTTAGAAGTAGCTTTCCATCTGCGTGGCGATTGCCCGGTTTGCGCTTTGAACGCACGCGAGAGCGCGGCTTCGCTGCCGTAGCCAACTTCGGTAGCAATCACTTTCAAAGGGCGACCGCGCCGCAGCGCCTTCTGCGCGAGCCGTACGCGCCAGCCTTGTAGATATTGCCCAGGCGTTGTACCGACGACTTCGCGGAACGTCATGGCGAACACACTGCGCGACATGCCGGCAGCATTGGCCAGCTCGTCCAGCGTCCAGTCCTGCTCAGGTGCCTCATGGATCGCTACCAGCGCGTTGCGCAGACGCGCATGGGACAACCCCGACAGCAATCCCCCCTTTACTTCTCCCCTTTCCATCAGCTGCCGCAGAACCTGGATCATCACCACCTCGAACAGGCGCTCTACCAGCGCGACGCGCCCGCAGCGCTGTTCAAACGCCTCTTCGAACAACAACGACAGCACCGGGCCGGCGCCGGCTATGTCATCCAACGGCAGACAGACGACGTCTGGCAGCGCCGAGGCGATCGGGTTGCTCGCGCCACCTTCGAACGACAGGTTTGCGCAGACCATATCCGCACCCCGCTCGGGATCAGTGATGAAGCGACGTGACAGCGGCCGTGGAAACAGCAACAGGCTCGGCCGATCAACGTGCAATGGCGCCCTGTCGTATTGCACCTGGACCGCACCGCTACGCACCAGATGCAGCTGGCCGAGGTCGCCTTTGCTTTCCAGCGTGTTGATACCGCATAGCGCACCTGCATTGAACACCTGCGCGGTCACTGGGAAATGAACCATCAATGCAGCAAGCCGATCAGCCATATCCGTACTCCTGATCAATTTATCAGGACTTTATACCACCAAAAGTATCGACCAGGAGCAGAACATACACCTACCGAGCAACACCGGCCCGGCCAACCACTGAAGAGGAATACGCCATGAAAAACACCACCCGAACTCTCGCCACCGGCATGTTGGCAGCCGCCCTGCAGACCGGCGTCAGCGCCTATGCCGCACAAACCGCCACGCCCACCCAGGCCACCGTCGACGGCAACTACATTGTCACCGCCGACGGTGTGCGCCTGTATTACAAGGATTGGGGGCCGAAGAACGGCCCAGTCGTCACCTTCAGCCACGGCTGGCCACTGAACTCGGACAGCTGGGAATCGCAGATGATCTTCCTCGCCGATCAAGGCTACAGAGTGGTCGCCCACGACCGCCGCGGCCATGGGCGCTCCAGCCAGCCATGGGACGGCAACGATATGAATCACTATGCCGACGACTTGGCGGCCGTAATCAATGCCCTTGATCTCAAAGACATTACCGCGGTCGGTTTTTCCACTGGCGGCGGAGAGGTGGCGCGCTACATCGGTCGCCACGGTACCGGAAAGGTCAAGAAAGCCGCGCTGATCAGCGCCGTGCCGCCACTGATGCTGCAGACGGCCGATAATCCCGGCGGCGTGCCGCTGGAAGTCTTCGACGGCCTTCGCAAGGCCTCGCTGGAAAACCGCTCGCAGTTGTATCTCGATGTCGCGTCCGGTCCGTTCTACGGCTTCAACCGCCCGGGCGCCAAGCCCTCGCAAGGCCTGATCAACAGCTGGTGGGCGCAGGGCATGCAAGCGGGCCACAAGAACACCTACGACTCCATCGCGGCCTTCTCGGCGACCGATTTCCGCGAGGATTTGAAAAAGATCGACGTGCCCACCCTGGTGATCCATGGCGATGACGACCAGATCGTGCCGATCGACATCTCCGGAAAAGCCTCCGCAGCACAAATCAAAGGAGCGAAGCTGATCGTCTATCCCGGTGCGCCCCATGGCCTGACGGACACGCACAAGGACCGCTTCAACCAGGACCTGCTGGACTTCCTCAAAGACTGAATGGGCTGTTTCGCCGCGCCGGGTGTGGAATCCACCCCCGGCGCAATGGCGTCACCGGTAAGCAAGCCCATGCCCATCATCAAGCGAGATGGCGACAACGACCGTTTATGACTTGGCGCCCGGCCGGCCTCCGTGCATAAAAGACGCTGGAATCCTGAAGCGATCATTACCAGGGCTGATTGGCCGGCCCCACCGTGAACTCGTTGATCGTCGTGTCCTCGGGCTGGTCGATGGCATAGGCCACCACGTTGGCGACCCTGTCCGGGGAAATACCGTACTTGTCGTAGATGCTCTGCATCTGAACGAGCGACTCTTTGTCGCTGAACGTCGTCAGCAGCTCGGTATTGATGGCCGCCGGATAGATCGTCGCGGTGCGGATGTTGGTGCCCTCCATGGCGGATTCCATGCGCAGCACTTCCATGAAGTCGCGCACGAACCACTTCGTACCGCCATAGACGGCACCGCCCGGATAGGCTTTGAGCCCCGCCACCGAGGATGTGGCGATGACGTGGCCAGACTTCTGCGCGAGGAACTCGGGCAGCACGGCGGCCAGCCCGTTGAGCACCCCCTTGACGTTGACATCGACCATTTTGTGCCACTCGTCGGTCTTGAGCGCGGACAGCGGCGAGTTCGGCATCAGCCCCGCGTTGAGAAAAATGGCGTCCACACGGCCGAACGTAGATTTGGCCAGCTGGACGATAGCGTTGTTTTGAGACTGCTGCGTGACGTCCAGCTCCTGGCACACGGCTTGGCCGCCGTGTTGGATGATCTCCTCGGCGATCTGCTTTAACTTGTCCGAGCGCCGCGCGCCGAGCACGACCTTGGCGCCTTTGCTGGCGAGCAGCTTGGCCGTGGCCTCGCCGATGCCGGAGGACGCGCCGGTGATGATGACAACTTTGTCTTTGATCATGATGTGTTCTGCCTTCTCTGCGGGCCGGCAACGCCTGCCGGCGTGACTATCAGTACAGGGTGAATCCGCCGTCCCCGGCGAGCGCCTGGCCGGTCACGAAGGTCGAGCCAGAGCTGCGCGTCGGCGATTTCCATGCGTTGTCGATCACCAGGCAGTACTTAGACTTCATCGGCACGAATAATGTCGATGACCGCGAAAATGCAGCGCTCGGCGCAGAAAAACGAGCCTCTGCCGGAAGCTCTTTTTGCTCACCAAAGAGGTCGCTCATTGGTTGAAGGATTTTTTCCACTCGGTCGTAAAGATCGACGTGGTGACCGTACAGCGTTGCCGGAGATGACCGCACGCAGGTGGTAGCCGCGCGGCGTCATGCAGTCGTCGTGGTAATCGACCAGCAATGGCGCCTCGCCGCTTGCTTGTCGTCCGCCAGGTAGGCCGGCGCCCCGTCACTGCGTCGTTCCAGCACTGTCGGCTCGGTCTTTCCGTGTCTGCGCGCGCTGTTCGGGGGTACCCCTTGGACATGCTCGTACATGGTGCTGGCGGCGACGGCCTTGACGCGCTTGTCAGCGGCCACGGCATTCGGTGCCATGCCGACCAGCAGCAAATGCCGATCACGTCGATGCGCTCGCGATCCACGTAGGTTGCAGCCGATGATCGACCGCTGCCATGAAATCCTCGGGGTTGGTGTCTGGCGAGGCGATGTTGCGGCCACTCGGGCGTTCGCCAGCCCTTGTGGGCCCACTACCTGGGTTAGGAATTGGCGCGTGCGGGGTAGGTAAGCCTCAAAGGGTTACCCTCCCGCCATGGCTGATGCGCAGAAAGCCGCAGGAAACCAGCTTTCCCAAGAGGCTCCACCGTCCGAGACCTGGTTGGCTCATCAGCGGAGAGAAGGCCTGCGTCCTCCCTCCGGTTCTTACGCCATTTTTACCGCCGGCCTGTCCCCTGGCCGGCGATAGCTGACGCAACGTATTCTCCCCGAACCGATACGTTACATAAGCATCTCAACAGCCGGCGATAGCCCTCGAAGGATGCAGTCTCACTCCCACTCGATGGTTGCCGGTGGCTTGCTCGATACGTCGTAAGTGACGCGGGAGATGCCTTCGATCTCGTTGATGATGCGGTTGGAGACCTTTTCCAGCAGCTCGTAAGGCAGGTGCGCCCAGCGAGCGGTCATGAAGTCGATGGTTTCCACGGCGCGCAGCGCGACCACCCAGGCGTAACGACGACCGTCACCGACCACACCCACCGACTTCACCGGCTGGAACACCACGAAGGCCTGGCTGGTCTTGTGGTACCAGCCAAAATTGCGCAGCTCTTCGATGAAGATATGGTCCGCGCGGCGCAACAGGTCAGCGTATTCCTTCTTCACCTCGCCTAGAATCCGCACACCCAGGCCTGGGCCGGGGAAAGGATGGCGATAGACCATGTCGTACGGCAGGCCAAGTTCCAGGCCGATCTTGCGTACCTCGTCCTTGAACAGTTCACGCAACGGTTCGACCAGCTTGAGGTTCATTTCCTCCGGCAGGCCGCCGACGTTGTGGTGCGACTTGATCACGTGAGCCTTGCCGCTCTTGGCGCCGGCCGACTCGATCACGTCCGGATAGATGGTGCCTTGGGCGAGGAACTGGATGTTGTCCAGCTTGCTGGCCTGGGCATCGAACACGTCAATGAAGGTGCGACCGATGATCTTGCGCTTCTTCTCCGGGTCGGCTTCGCCGGCGAGGTTGTCTAGGAACTGCGCTTCAGCGTCGGCGCGGATCACCTTGACGCCCATGTTCTCGGCGAACATGGCCATTACCTGATCGCCTTCACGCAGGCGCAGCAGGCCGTTGTCGACAAAGACGCAGGTCAGCTGGTCACCGATGGCCTTGTGCAACAGGGCGGCAACCACAGAGGAATCGACGCCACCGGAAAGCCCCAGTAGCACATTGGCGCTGCCCACCTGGGCGCGGACTTGCTCGATCAGGTCCTCGACGATGTTCGACGGCGTCCAGAGCGCTTCGCAGCCGCAGATTTCCAGCAAAAAGCGCGACAGGATGCGCCCGCCCTGCTTGGTATGGGTCACTTCCGGGTGGAACTGCACGCCGTAGTAATGGCGAGTTTCGTCACCGATCGCGGCGATCGGGCAGCTCGGGGTACTGGCGATGATGTGGAAACCCGCCGGAAGGTCGGTCACCTTGTCACCGTGACTCATCCAGACGTCCAGGCCGAACACGCCGTCGTCGTCCATGTGGTCTTCGATGCCGTCGAACAGCTTCGACTTGCCCACCAGATCCACACGCGCATAGCCGAATTCACGTACATCCGAACCCTGCACCTTGCCACCCAGCTGCTCGGACATGGTCTGCATGCCGTAGCAGATGCCGAACAGCGGCACACCGAGGTCGAACACCGCCTGGGGCGCCCGCGGGCTACCTGCTTCATGCACCGACTCAGGACCGCCGGCGAGGATGATGCCGCGCGGGGCGAAGGCACGGATGTCCTCTTCGCTCATGTCCCAGGGATGCAGCTCGCAATAGACGCCGAGCTCGCGCACGCGACGGGCGATCAGCTGCGTGTATTGGGAACCGAAGTCGAGGATCAGGATGCGATGGGCGTGAATGTCGGGATGTGACATGGGGCTTTCCTTCGGAAAAAGCTTGAAGCTGAAAGCCAGAAGCTGGAAGCAGGAGTTCGAAGTCGCGACTTCAAGCTCCCAGCTCCCAGCTCCCAGCGCCTGTTAATCGAGGCTGGATCAACCGACCCGGTAGTTCGGCGCCTCTTTGGTGATCTGCACGTCGTGTACATGGGATTCGGCCATGCCGGCACCGGTAATGCGCACGAACTGCGGCCGCGAACGCATGTGTTCGATGTTGGCGCTGCCGGTATAGCCCATGGAGGCACGCAGGCCGCCCATCAGCTGATGGATGATCGCCGACAGCGAGCCCTTGTACGGCACGCGACCTTCGATGCCTTCGGGAACCAGCTTCTCGGCACCGGCCGAAGAATCCTGGAAGTATCGGTCCGAGGAGCCCTGAGCCTGGGACATGGCGCCCAGCGAACCCATGCCGCGGTAGGCTTTGTAGGAACGACCCTGGAACAGCTCGATCTCGCCCGGCGCCTCTTCGGTACCGGCGAACATCGACCCCATCATCACCGCATTGGCGCCAGCGACGATGGCTTTGGCCAGGTCACCGGAGAAGCGGATGCCGCCGTCGGCGATCATCGGCACACCAGTGCCTTCCAGCGCCGCAGAGACGTTGGCGATGGCGGAAATCTGCGGTACGCCGACACCCGCGACGATACGCGTGGTGCAGATCGAGCCTGGACCAATACCAACCTTGACCGCATCGGCACCGGCCTTGACCAGATCCAGCGCGGCTTCGGCAGTGGCGATGTTGCCGCCAATGACCTGGACCTGAGGGAAGTTCTGCTTGACCCAGCGCACGCGGTCGATCACACCCTTGGAATGACCGTGGGCGGTGTCCACCACCACCACGTCGACACCGGCATTGGCCAGCGCCTCGACACGGTCGCCGGTATCAGCACCAGTACCCACCGCCGCACCGACACGCAGACGACCCTGCCCATCCTTGGATGCCAGCGGATAGCTCTTGGCCTTCTCGATATCTCGGAACGTCACCAGCCCGCGCAGATGAAAGTTGCCGTCGACCACCAGCATCTTCTCGATGCGGTGCTCGTAGAGCTTGGCCTTGATCTCTTCCAGCGGCGTGCCTTCCTCGACGGTCACCAGGTTTTCCTTGGGCGTCATGATCGCCGCAACGGTGTCACCGGTGTTGGGCGTGAAGCGCAGGTCGCGGCCGGTCACGATACCGACCAGCTCCTTGCCAGACACCACAGGGAAACCGGAAAAGCCCAACTCGTAAGCCTTGCGCAACAGGTCGCTGATCTTGGTCTCGGGCGTCACGGTCACCGGGTCGTGGACGATGGCCGTCTCGTGCCGCTTGACCTTGCGCACTTCGGCAGCCTGCTGCTCGATGCTCATGTTCTTGTGGATGATGCCGATGCCGCCTTCCTGCGCCATGGCGATGGCCAGGCGGGCTTCGGTGACGGTGTCCATGGCTGCGGAAACTAGCGGAATGTTCAGCTCGATCTCGCGGGTGAGGCGGGTTTTCAGGCTGACATCCTTGGGCAGAACCTCGGAATAACCCGGGATCAGGAGGACATCATCGAATGTCAGGGCTTCTTGGCTGATACGCAGCATGGCGGGGGCTCCCAGGCGGGAAAAAGGAAGCGCGGCATTATACCCACCAGAACGCCCGCGCTCAACGCGCCAATGACCTTATCGTCGCGCCGGATCGTCGTGCAGACGCACCCTCACCGCGCGAACTGGAAAGTCGAGGCGCTCACGGAACTCGTCCAGGAAGCCCCGCAGGAAATACTCTCCCGGCCAGTTATTGAAAATGAATCCCAGATCGCTGAAAGCACACGGCTGCGGAAAGATGAAACCGTTGATGTCATCTTCGAAGGCGCATTCGGGGCACTCGAAGTTGTCGGTCTCGCCCGGCATCCAACTTTCCAGATGCTCGAACAATGCCTCGCCAACCTCACGCCGACACTGCGGGCAACCGGCCTGCCTGTCGAAATCACGCTCAGGGGTGAAGATGCAGCGCTCGGTTATGATTTCCAGTCCCGTGCGCGGCTGGCCCAGCGGCAGGCTGAAGCCCTTCGGCAAGTCCAGCACCCTCTCCGCGCCCGGCGCCATGGCGTAACCGAGCGCACCGGGGCGCATGCCGCAAGCGCTGAGTTGCGGCTCGACGACACCGAGCCCGGTCAGCCAGCGAACAATCTTGCGGGCACGGGCCTGTGATCCGGGATAGGTGGAAATCTGCGGCACGATGATGAATTGCCGGTCCATGAATATTCCGGAAATGACTTCACTGGGTAGCGCAGGCTTTTGTACGGTGGCGCTCCGCACCGCCAAGCTCCGGCGCAGGTGAGCGCCGAATGCCGGCGGCGATTTGGCGCAATGCTAACGGCGTCTACAGAAGCTGTTCGCGCAGTTCGGCAGCAGACTTGATCGACAGCAGCCCCGGCGCCACATCGAATGCCGTCTTGGCTCCGAACTGACCCTGCCGGTTCAGACGATAGGCGGCACGCGCATACGCCACCAGCACGCTCGCGGTGAACTCCGGGTTGCTTTCCAGCTGCAGCGAATACTCGATGACCTGGGCGTGAGGTTCACTGGTGTTGCCGCTGCGAATCACGAAGCCACCGTGGGGCATGCGCTGATGATCGCGGCGTAGTTCGTCTTCGCTGATGAAGTTGACCCTGGTGTCGTAGTCGGCGAAGTAGTTCGGCATGCTGACGATGGCCTGCTCCACCGTGGCCGCATCGGCGCCTTCGGCCAGCACCACGAAGCACTCGCGCGTGTGCTTTTCACGCGTGCTCAGCTCGGGACGAGCTCCGCTGCGCACCCGCTTGATGGCCTCGGGTGAGGGAAGCGTGTACTGCACACCGGCCTTCACCCCGGGCACCCGGCGTACTGCATCGGAATGCCCCTGGCTCAGGCCCTTTCCCCAAAAGGTATAGGTGACCCCATCGGGCAGCAGCGCTTCGCCGTAAAGGCGATTGATGGAGAACATGCCTGGGTCCCAGCCGATGGAAATCAGCGCTGTCTTGCCATTTGCCTGCGCCGGCTTGTCCATTGCAGCGAAGTACTCTGGAATCCGCGCATGGGTATCGAAGCTGTCGACGGTATTGAACATCGCCGCCAGCCGCGGCCCCTGCGCGGGCAGATCGTCCTTGGAGCCACCGCAGAGGATCAGCACATCTATGGCGTGCTGGAAATCGGCCAGCGCATCCATGACGTACACCGGTGTTTGAGGACCAAGGGCTACAAGGTCAGCCGGCGCGCGGCGGGTAAAAATCCCTACCAGCGTCATATCCGGATTCTTTCCTATCGCGGCCTCAACGCCCCGTCCCAGGTTGCCGTAACCGGCGATACCCACTCGAATCTGCTTACTCATCAAACGGCTCCAATCGATGATTGCACCGCAGGCAAAGCCTTGCCGTGCCGTACAAGCAGCACGTGAAAGCGCTGCATGCACGAAAAAGGTGCGAATGGTACGGTGCTGCGCCAATTACTGCAGCCCACCCGGTAGATTTTGCCGCGAGCCTTCGCCAACGCTTATCATGCCGTCCATGCTCAACGATCCTTTCCAGCGCCTGAATCTCGATCGCGAGGTTCTCACCGTCAGCCAGCTCAACGGCCGCGCCCGGCTGCTGTTGGAAGACGTCTTCGCCCAGGTCTGGGTCGAAGGCGAGATTTCCAACCTGGCCCGCCCCGCCTCAGGCCATATCTATTTCACCCTCAAGGACAAGAACGCACAGGTACGCTGCGCATTGTTCCGGCAGAACGCCGTCAGGGTGCGCCAGGCGCTGCGCGACGGCTTGGCGGTCAAGGTGCGGGGCAAGGTTTCGCTGTTCGAAGGACGCGGCGACTACCAACTGATTCTCGACTCGCTGGAGCCCGCAGGGGACGGCGCCCTGCGTCTGGCATTCGAGGCACTGAAGGAAAAACTCAGCGCCGAGGGCCTGTTCGACGCGGCCAGCAAGCGTGCGCTACCTGCCCATCCGCAGCGGATCGGCATCATCAGCTCGCCCACGGGCGCAGTGATCCGCGACATTATTTCCGTGTTTCGCCGGCGGGCTCCACATGTCGCCCTGACGCTGGTGCCGACTGCCGTACAGGGGCGCGAGGCGACACCGCAGATCGTACGCGCCATCGAGCTGGCGGACCGCGGCGGCTTCGATGCGCTGATCCTCGCGCGTGGCGGCGGCTCGCTGGAAGACCTCTGGTGCTTCAACGAAGAGGCTGTCGTCCGCGCGGTAGCAGCCTGCCAGACGCCCATCGTGAGTGCCGTCGGCCACGAAACCGATGTCTCCATCAGTGATTTCGTGGCCGATGTACGCGCGCCTACGCCCTCGGCGGCGGCTGAACTGCTCGCGCCCAGCAGCACCGATATGCGCCAGCGCCTGGCAAGCCTGCGCCAGCGCCTGCTGCTGCGCATGCGGGATCGACTGCACCGAGACAGCGCGCGCCTGGAGAACCTGACCAAGCGCCTGCGTCATCCCGGCGAACGCCTGCAACAGCAGGCCCAACGCATCGACGATTTCGAACAACGCTTGCTGCGTGGCATCGACCGCCGTCTTTGTGCCGGCCAGGAGCGTCTGGCCCGGCTCGACACCCGCCTGGCCGCGCAGCATCCGGGACGCACCCTGGCGATGCTGCGCCAACGCCTGGAGCACCTGTCCGGGCGCCTGCCTCGCGCCATGCAGGAAACCCTGAAGGGCCGCCGCCAGCATTTGCAGGGCCTGGCGCAGACACTCAATATCGTCAGCCCGCTGGCCACCCTGTCACGCGGCTACAGCATCCTGCTGGACGACCGCGGACAAGCGATCCGCAGCGCCAGCCAGACACATTCCGGCCAGCGTCTGAAAGCCCGGCTCGGCGAAGGGGAGCTGGCGCTGCGGGTGGAAGACAATCATCTAGAGCCGATAACCTTGCCGTTGCTCTGAAAAACTGTTCGGGGCCTGGCCTGGCTCGGATTTCCCGAGGGCGATGACGGCGCAAAACACACGGCCCACGCGCCAATTTCACACCCCGTTACGCACCACCCTTTCGCCGATCACCGCTTTGCGCGAGGATGGTCGGCCCCGACAAACGGACCACTCGCATGCCGCGCCTCCTGACGTTTTTCCTCACCCTCTGCCTGATTCAATCCGCCAACGCCGAAGGCTTCATCACCCGCCTGCTGAACAAGCCGGTGCCGGGAGGCGTCGTGGTGGTGGACCTGGGTAGCGGCGCTACAGCGCCTCGGGTGCGCTATCAGGAGAAACCTGTCCTGGTCATCAAAGAAGACGGCCAACGCTGGATCGCGGTCGTTGGCGTGCCCCTGGGAGCCCAGCCCGGCGAGCAGCGGCTTGAGGTCGATGGCAAGCCACTAGCGTTCCACGTCGAGGACCGCGAGTACCGCGCCCAACACATCACCTTGAAGAACCAGCGCCAGGTCAACCCGAACCCCGACGACCTCAAGCGCATCGAGCGCGAACTGGCCGAGCAGACCGACGCCTACCGCCAGTTCAGCCCCAACCAGCCCAGCAATCTGCTGTTCGACAAGCCGGTCGATGGGCCGCTCTCCTCGCCTTTCGGCCTGCGTCGCTTCTTCAACGGAGAAGAACGCAATCCGCACTCGGGGCTGGATTTCGCCGCCAAAACCGGTACGCCGATCAAGGCACCGGCGGCCGGCAAGGTGATCCTGACCGGCGACTATTTCTTTAATGGCAAGACCGTATTCGTCGACCATGGCCAAGGGCTGATCAGCATGTTCTGTCACCTTTCGCAGATCGACGTCAAAGTCGGCGATCAGCTGGCGCGCGGCGCGGTGCTCGGCAAGGTCGGCGCCACCGGTCGCGCAACCGGCCCACACCTGCACTGGAACGTCAGCCTCAACGATGCCCGCGTCGATCCGTCGATCTTCATCGGCGCGTTCAAGCCCTGAACCACAACAACAAGGACTACCGAAATGCGTATTAAAGCCAAGGAATCCACGCTGCTCATCGTCGATATCCAGGAACGTTTGCTCCCGGCCATCCTCGACAGCGCCACCATGATCGAGCACACCGCCTGGCTTCAGCAGGTTGCACGCCGGGTCAGCGTGCCGGTGCTGCTCACCGAGCAGTACAGCAAGGGCCTGGGGCCGACCGCCGCCATTCTGCGTGAAGACGTAGACAGCGAATCCATCCTGGAAAAGATGGAATTCTCCTCCGCTGCCGACGGCGAGCTGTTCAAGCGCCCAGGCGGTGAACGCAAGCAGTTCGTCATCTGCGGCTGTGAAACCCATGTCTGCGTGATGCAGACCGTGCTTGACCTTCTGGCGCGCGGCAATCAGGTGTTTGTCGTTGAGGAGGCGGTCAGTTCACGTCGCGCCTCGGACAAGGCACTCGCCATACAGCGCATGCGCCAGGCCGGCGCGCAAATCGTCTCGCGGGAGATGGTCGCTTTCGAATGGATGGAGCGTGCCGGTACCGAACTGTTCAAGACGATCAGCCGCGAATTCATCCGCTGATCGTTCTGTAGGCGCGGCGCCAGCGCCGCGTCTGGGTCTCAACCGGCTATTTTTGTTATGGTCCCGTCCCGCGAGAAACCCACCGCCTTCCACAGAACCGATGGAGTAACCCATGACTGACGATCTGGCCGGCTGGTTGGACTGGCTCAGAGCCCACCCGGAACTACAAACCCTGCTCGCTTGTACAGCGCTGATTATTGCCGCCTGGCTATCGAACTGGATCGTCAAGCGCATCCTGGTACGCGGCGTGTACCATCTGCTAAGCCACGCGCGCGATGCCCAGCTGAGAGATTTCGGCGTCATCAGGCGCCTGTCGAACATCGTTCCAGCGCTGGTGCTGTCCATCGGAGTGACGACCGTACCGGGCCTGCCACCCGCCCTGGTGGCGGTGGTGAAGAACGTCTGCGGCGGCTTTATCGTGCTGACCATCGCTCTCGCCCTAGCGGCGGTGCTGGACATCATCAACCTGCTCTACCAACGGCGGGCCGACGCACACCTCCACCCGATCAAAGGCTACCTGCAGGTGGTCAAGATCGTGCTCTACGCCATCACCACCATCCTCATCATCGCGACCCTGATAGACCGTTCGCCGCTGATCCTGCTATCCGGTCTCGGTGCCATGGCCGCGGTGCTGATGCTGATTTTCCAGGACACTTTGCTGTCACTGGTGGCCAGCGTGCAGATCACCTCCAACGACCTGATTCGCGTCGGCGACTGGGTAGAAATGCCGCAGCTCAATGCCGACGGCGACGTGATCGACATCGCCCTGCATACGGTCAAGATCCAAAACTGGGACAAGACCATCACCAGTATTCCCACCAAGCGCTTCATTTCCGACTCGTTCAAGAACTGGCGCGGGATGCAGGAAAGCGGTGGTCGCCGGATCAAGCGCGCAATCTACCTCGATCAGCAAAGCGTGCATTTCCTCAACGCTGAAGAGCGCCGGCATCTGTACCGCTTCAACCTGCTGGAGGAGTACCTCAAGGAAAAGCGCAAGGAAATTGACGACTGGAATGAGAAGCTCGCCGAACGTGGCCAGGAACCGGTCAATACCCGTCGTGTCACCAACATCGGCACCTTCAGGGCCTACATCGAGCGCTACCTGCGTAGCCATCCGGGCATCCACCAGAACATGACATTGATCGTCCGCCAGCTGGCCCCAACCGCGGAGGGCCTGCCTCTGGAGATCTACTGTTTCACCAACACCGTAGCCTGGGTGCAGTACGAGGCGATCCAGTCGGACATTTTTGATCACCTGCTGGCCATCCTGCCTGAGTTCGGGCTACGCGTATTCCAGCATCCGAGCGGGTCGGACATGCGTTCATGGTCCGATGGCCTTGAGTCGCGCGGCGAACCCTCGCTACCGCCTCTTGAGCCCGAGCAGGCGCCGGCCTGAAAGCGGGGATCGGCGCAAACGTGATTGGCGCTGAAGCACGAAGCATCGGGGCCGCCTTGCCGCGGCCCGGATGCTTGGTCCCTGACGCCAGCATTGCAGGCTAGCGCTGCATCCGGCGAGTCAGCGCCTACGTCCGGAGCGGGAAAAGCCCCGCCCTTTTAAGCGATCAGTCAGAAACTCATGTCGACCCGAGCCCATAAGGTGCGGCCCGGCTCGTTGATGCGCTGATCGGCAGACAGCCCGATACCCGCGTTGCCGGCCTGGTTGAGGTGCTCGCTGTAAGCCTTGTCGAACAGGTTGTCGATGCCGGCGCTGAGTTTGAAGTCCTGGTTCAAGCGATAAGCACCATTGATCGAGAACACGCCAAAGCCCGAGCTTTCATTGAAGTCCTTGCTGGTCACGTTGCCCTTCCCTTGCGCCACTCGGTTCTGCGCCGCGACTACACGCCAGAGACCCGCTGCGCTCCAATCGCCTTGTTCGTAGGTCAAGCCTAAACGCCCTTCCAGCGGCGGCATCTGTGGCAATGCCTCACCATCCGAGCTGTTCTTGCCCCAGGCGTAGGCCAGGCTGGTCTCGGTTTTCCAGTTTGGCGTCAGCCGGTAGCTGGCGCCCAGCTCGGCACCTGCAATTCGGGCATCAATGTTGTCCGTCCAAGAAATGGTATGCAACGGGTTCATGCCAGGCCCGTAGGTGAACAGGATGTAATCGCGCACCTTGCCCACATATGCCGACGCCCAGGCATCCAGCGGTCCCTGGCTGTATTGAATCCCGAAATCCAGCTGCGTGGTCCTCTCCGGATCCACTGTTTCGAAGCTGGTCGGTATGCCGACCTGATTAGCTGCGGAAAACAGCTCCCAATAATCAGCAAAGCGCTGGCTGTGGCCAATGCCGATATAGGTAGTTGCAGGAATGCCGTGCAGATCATGCTCATAGCGCGCGAACCCGCTATAGAGGTTGTCGCTGCGCTCATCACCGGCAGTGGCGTTTGCCCGGCAGGCCATGCCCATCATGTTGCACAGCTGCGTTCGCTCGTCGGTGGCCGTGACCCGATCGGCACGCAGGCCGCTGATGACCCTGCGATTGTCGCCCAACTCCTGGGTGAGCTCGCCGAAGACACCGTATTGGGTGAACGCTGCGTCCTTGGTCCAGGGCAGGTTCTGGTAAGCATCGATACCCTGTGCACTGCGGCGGCGATGCTCATTGGCCTGGGCATCTACCCCCGTCACCAGCTCAGACTCGCCCAGCCCCCATGTGGCAGCAAAACGGCCGCCCAGGGTCCGACGTTCCACGCTGGTCGCCATGGGATTGCGCATGGGTATCATCACATCATCGGGATTGGGCGAACGCAGGCTGTAGTTGTCCATTACATGGTCGGCATAGTTGTAATACACCCGCGCATCGATCTTTCTCAGGACATCGCCAAGAGCGGTCTTTTCGAAGCGCAGCGCGGCGCTTGTGCGCTCAAACTGACTGCCATCCATGCCCCGCCCGGCATAACGCGCCTCGCCATCACCTTGCCCAAGCGTCAGCTCCAGCAGGGTTTCCTGATCGGGCGTCCAGCCGAGCACCACATCGGTGCTCCACTTGTCCCAGCGCGAATGCACCTCGCTGCCGCTGCCATCCTCGTAGTCATCGGAGTCAGATCGATTGGCCAAGAGGCGGATATAGCCCTGCTCGCCACCGGCGGCGGCATCGATGTTGCGGTCGAAGCGGCCATCGGAACCCACCAGAAAACTGGCGTCGATGCGCCCACCCAGCGCGCTGAAATCCTCTGGGTCACGCTCGAAGAGAATCGTCGCGGCCGAATTGCCCGGCCCCCAAAGCACGGTCTGCGGACCCTTGATGACGGTCAGCGCATCGTAGTTTTCCGGGGTGATGTAGGAACTGGGCGAGTCCATCCGGCTCGGACAGGCACCCAGCATCTCGCCTCCGTTGGCCAGCAGTTTAAGCCGCGAGCCGAACATGCCACGAAATACCGGATCGCTGTTCGAGCCGCCACCACGCACCGCCGAGAAACCAGGGATGGTTTGCAGATAATCCCCCGCATCGCTGGCCGGCACAGGCTGGCGCGGTATCTTGGGATCGGTGGCCACCTTCAGTGGCGTTTGCTGGGCCACGCCGGTAATGACCATGGGTGCCAGTTCGGCCGAATTCACATGGTGTTCGTGAACGCTGAGGTCTACCTGCTCGGCAGCCAGCACACCGCTGGTGAACAAACCCAACAAGGCGGCATGGGCGAGTTGCCAGCGCAGGCGGGACGGGTGAATCGAAAAACGCTCGGACAGGCGCACGCGCGCCTCACAGCCACGGATAAAGCCGGACATAGAAACTTCCACTTCTGAATGATGAAACCGCCTCGAGAGCGGCTGATGATCTCAGCTGTGGCTATGCGGCGGAGCACGCGGATAGCCGCTGCCACGACGTGGCGCGGATGGCCGCGGTTGCTCGGGGAGGGGCTGGAAATATGCCGGCGCATGGTTTGGCAGCACCAGGTCGACGGAGAGCGTGAGCGGCGGGTTGACCGTCAATAATTCACAGTAACCACACAGCGCCAAAACACTCAGCCATGTCGGCTCGCCCGGGGAAGCCTGCTGATGGCGCTGATGATGTTCATGAGCAGAAGAGCCATGCCGGTGTTCAGCGTGGTGCTGCTCGCTGACCTGGGCTGACGGTGCTTGCAGTAGCTGGATCGCCGAAGACAGCGGGCCGACATGAATCATCACCATGGCGAACAGGCCAAGCCAGGTACTGATTGTCGATAGCCGCTTGCCTGTCACCGGCGATTCCTTGGATAAACAGAGACTTATTCGTCCCGGCAGCCGGATCATCGCATGCGCACAAGGCTTGGCCGCTGCGACATGAGGCCGCTGCACTTACCGCAAGCCAGCCCAACGTTTTCGCCCTTATGAGAAATATAAAATCACTAAAAACACGATATGCAGCGATATCTACCAATTTTTCTCAGACGGTTGCACGAAACCCCTTAGCAGGCATAACTTCGCACTATAAATCTTCAGCAATACCGGTGCAGACGCACAGCCGCCGCGAAAAGCCTTCAAGGACACACCATGACCATGCTCAAGAATCCATCGCACAAATATCGCGCCTTTCCTGTAATCGACATCCCGGATCGCACCTGGCCGTCGAAGACAATCACCCAGGCGCCGATCTGGCTCAGCTCCGATCTGCGCGACGGCAACCAGTCACTGATCGAGCCGATGGACGCAGCGAAGAAGATGCGCTTCTTCAAGACCCTGGTGCAGGTCGGTGTGAAGGAGATCGAGGTGGGCTTCCCCTCGGCCTCGCAGACCGATTTCGACTTCGTCCGCGAACTCATCGAGGGCGGGCACATTCCCGATGACGTCACCATCCAGGTGTTGACCCAGGCCCGCGAGGATCTGATCACCCGTACCTTCGAATCGCTCAAGGGCGCCAAGCGGGCCATCGTCCACTATTACAACGCTACTGCGCCGAGCTTCCGCCGCATCGTCTTCAATCAGGACAAAGCCGGCGTGGTCAACATTGCCGTCAACGCAGCACAGGTCATCAAGCGCCTCGCTGCCGCGGCGCCGGAAACCGAATGGCGCTTCGAGTACTCGCCAGAGGTGTTCAGCTCCACAGAGACCGATTTTGCCGTCGAGGTGTGCAACGCAGTGATCGAGGTGTTCCAACCGACGCCTGCGCAAAAGTTGATCCTCAACCTGCCAGCCACCATTGAAGCCGCAACCCCGAACATCTACGCCGACCAGATCGAATACTTTGGCCGCCGCATCGCCAAGCGCGATTGCGTGCTGATCAGCCTGCACACCCACAATGACCGCGGCACTGGCGTCGCAGCCACCGAGCTGGGCCTGATGGCCGGCGCTGATCGCGTCGAAGGCTGCCTGTTCGGCAATGGCGAACGTACTGGTAATGTCGACCTGGTGACCGTGGCGCTGAACATGTATACCCAGGGCGTCGACCCGCAGCTGGATTTCTCTGATATCGATGCCGTGCGCAAGGTCGTCGAAGAATGCAATCAGCTGCCGGTGCACCCGCGCCATCCTTACGTCGGCGATCTGGTGCACACCGCCTTCTCCGGCTCGCACCAGGATGCGATCCGCAAGGGCTTCTCCCAGCAGGATCCGAACGGCGTGTGGGAAGTGCCCTACCTGCCGATCGACCCGGCAGATATCGGCCGCAGCTACGAAGCGGTGATTCGCGTCAACAGCCAGTCCGGCAAAGGCGGTATCACCTATCTGCTGGAACAGGAATATGGCATCAACCTGCCGCGCCGCATGCAGATCGAGTTCAGCCAAGTGGTACAGAAGGAAACCGACCGCCTCGGCCTGGAAATGACTGCCGCCCAGATTTACGCCTTGCTGGAAGCCGAATACCTCCAGGCCACTGCGCCCTATGTGCTCAACAGCCACCGTCTGCAGGAAGAGAACGGCACCAGTGCGCTGGAGGTTGAAGTCAATAATGACGGACAAGCCCTGCACTTGCGCGGCATCGGCAAGGGCCCGCTGGAAGCGCTGGTTGCCGCGCTGCCGGTCAAGCTGGAGATCATGGATTATCACGAGCACGCCATTGGCGCGGGCAGCAATGCCAAGGCCGCAGCCTACATAGAAGTGCGCCTGGATGGCCAACGCCCGCTGCATGGCATCGGCATCGACGAGAACATCACCACCGCCAGCATTCGCGCCTTGTTCAGCGCGCTGAACCGCGCGGTACGTGAGGCACAGGCCCAGGCCGCCTGATGCGCACCGGCGAGCCCCGCAGCGGGGCTCGCCGGTACAAAACCATGATGTAAGCCACCCGCTGTCATCCCTCCCCCGCAACTAATTTCCCCAACCACCATCAGCTGCTTGCAGATTCAACGCTCTGCGCCTTGCAGTAAGTCAGGTTGAACCAACAGCCCTCTGGCAGAACCCAAGTTCAATGCCAAGCCAGTGCTTATCCTTCGCGCTGACGGTAATTCAGCATTCATCGCGGCATCATGCGACTGTTTTGCCACCATCGGTATAGGCTTGGCCTCATTTGCCAATCTCCAAAGGAGCCGTCATGAGCAAAACCATCGGTTACGCCGCCTTCGATGCCAATACCCCGCTGGTCCCCTATTCTTTTTCGCGCCGCGAAGTGGGGCCTAACGATGTGAAGATCGACATCCTCTACTGCGGTGTCTGCCATTCGGACCTGCACACCGTGCGCAACGAATGGAACAACACGCTTTTTCCCTCCGTTCCCGGCCATGAGATCGTCGGTCGCGTCACCGCGGTGGGCTCGGCCGTCAGCAAGTTCAAGGTCGGTGACATCGCGGGTGTCGGTTGTCTGGTCGACAGCTGTCGCAATTGCCCGTCCTGTGGCGAAGGCCTGGAGCAATACTGCGAAAATGGCTTCATCGGCACCTACAATGGTTCGGCATTCGGCGGCAGCGAGAACACCTTCGGCGGATATTCGGACAACATAGTCGTGGACGAAAAATTCGTGTTGCGCATCAGCCATACCGACAACCTGGCCGCTGTCGCGCCGCTGCTTTGTGCAGGCATCACCACTTATTCGCCGTTGCGCCAGTGGAAGGTCGGCCCGGGGCAAAAGGTCGGGGTGGTCGGCCTTGGCGGGTTGGGCCATATGGCGGTGAAACTCGCCAATGCCATGGGTGCCAAAGTCGTACTGTTCACCACCTCTCCGGACAAGAAGGAAGACGCGCTGCGTCTAGGCGCATCCGAGGTGGTGATATCCAAGAACCAGGACGAGATGGCTGCGCATGCCAACAGCTTTGACTTCATCCTCAACACCGTGGCCGCGCCACACAACCTGGATGCTTTCATAAGCCTGCTCAAGCGTGATGCCACCATGACCCTGGTCGGCGCGCCGGCTTCACCGCACCCCTCTCCCAACGTGTTCGGACTGATCTTCAAGCGTCGGCGGATTGCCGGCTCGTTGATCGGCGGTATCGCCGAGACTCAGGAAATGCTCGACTTCTGCGCCGAGCACAGCATCGTTTCGGACATTGAGATGATTCGCATGGACGAGGTCAACCACGCCTACGAGCGAATGCTCAAAAGCGATGTGAAATACCGTTTCGTGATCGATATGGCGACATTGAAGCCAGCCTGAGCAGGTTGAGTATGCTCTGAGACTTTCCTCTTCTCGATCAACCCGTTAAGGTCGCCGGCTTCGTTGAGGAGCCGGCATGCCTTATCTGATTTTCGTCACCCTGCTCTGGGCTGTTTCCTTCAATCTCATCGGTGTCTATCTTGCCGGCGCGGTGGACAGCTATTTCGCCGTGCTCACCCGCGTAGTGCTGGCCGGCCTGATCTTTCTTCCAATGACCCGTTGGCGTGGTGTCGCGCCGGGGTTCATCGCCGGGGTGACGGTAGTCGGCATGCTGCAGTTCGGCGTCACTTACCTGTGCTTGTATCTGAGTTTCAACGTGCTGACGGTTGCCGAAGTGCTGCTTTTCACTGTGCTCACACCCCTGCATGTAGCGCTGATCGACGATGCACTGAACCGACGCTTCAATCCATGGGCATTCCTGGCGGCGGCGGTGGCGGTATTCGGAGCGGGGCTGATCCGCTACGACGGCCTAGACGGCGACTTCCTCGGCGGCTTCCTGCTGCTGCAACTGGCCAACTTCACCTTCGCCGCCGGCCAGGTTGGCTACAAGCACCTGGCTGCGCGCTATCAGTCGCAGGTGCCATTGCATCGCCGCTTCGGCTACTTCTTCATCGGCGCCTTGCTGGTGGTATTACCGGCCTGGCTTTTTCTTGGCAATCCGGAAAAGCTTCCGACCACCTCAACCCAATGGGGCGTACTGCTGTGGATGGGCGTGTTGGCTACCGCCCTTGGCCAGTTCTGCTGGAACAAGGGCGCCACCCTGGTCGATGCCGGCACACTGGCGGTGATGAACAACCTGTCGGTGCCGGTCGGCCTGGTCATCAACCTGCTGTTCTGGGGCAGCGAAACCCGCCTCGACCTGCTGGCGATCGGCGGCTTGCTCATCGTCGCCTCGCTATGGATCAACCGCGCCGGCCGCTTCTTTGGCAGAGCATGTTAACAATTTGATTTTATTCATGATTTATCTTGAGCGCAGCGGTACCATTGCAGCCTCTGCATGGACGCATTTCTCAGTTTTCTGTCGAGATAGCCGTGCCCAAGCTTGTCCTGCTGCTTCTGCTGCTCATCCCCTTCGCCTCGGTTCAGGCCGACGCACCCCGCACCTTTCGCGAAGCCAAGAAGATCGCCTGGACGATCTACGCCGAACGCCCGGTGGATTTCTATTGTGGCTGCGCGTTCGAGGGTAATCGCATTGACCTTGCCAGCTGCGGCTACATTCCACGCAAACAGCCCAAACGCGCAGCGCGCGTCGAGTGGGAACACATCGTTCCAGCATGGGTGATTGGCCACCAGCGGCAATGCTGGCAACAAGGCGGGCGTAAGCAATGCACCTCCAAGGATCCGGTCTTCAGCAAGGCCGAGGCCGATTTGCATAACCTGGTGCCGGTGGTCGGCGAGGTGAATGGCGATCGCAGCAACTTCGGTTTTGGCATGCTCAGCGAGGCGCCCAGCCAGTATGGTGCCTGCCCCTTCGTGGTGAACTTCAAGCAGCGCACGGCGATGCCAGCGGAATACAGCCGCGGCACCATTGCCCGCACTTATCTGTACATGAGCGAGCGCTACGACTTGCGTCTTTCCAGGCAAGACCAGCGCCTGTACGACGCGTGGAATCGCCAGTATCCGGTCAGCGAATGGGAGCGCTGGCGCAACCAGCGCATTGCCTGCGTACAAGGCAACGCCAATCCCCATGTCGGCCCGGTAGACTCGCGCAGCTGCGGCCCACGCAAATCGCTCGCTCACCGCTAATCCTGGGCGACCGGTTGCTGCTGCAGCGACCAACGGGCATGCTGTCCGACACGACATGAAGGAGGCCGTGACAGCATGCAACAGGACACTCATTACGCGCTTTATGCGGCACTCGGGTTAATAGTACTGCTGGCACTCATACTGTCCGGCATCCACCCCTACGATCGGGCCACCTGGCTGCTGGAGGTATCGCCGGTGCTGATCGGCGCGCCGATTCTGCTGCTCACCTATAGACGCTTTCCCCTCACGCAACTGCTCTATGTGCTGATCGCCTTCCACTCACTGGTGTTGATCCTCGGCGCCGCCTACACCTACGCCCGCGTGCCGTTGGGCTTCTGGGTTCAGGAGCTGTTCGAGCTGCAACGCAACCCCTACGACAAGCTCGGGCATTTCATGCAGGGGCTGGTGCCGATGCTGATCGCTCGCGAGATCTTGCTGCGCAAGCGTTACCTCAGCCGCGGACCGATGCTGAGCTTTCTATCAATCTGCGTGGCACTGGCATTCAGCGCCTTTTACGAGCTGATCGAATGGTGGGTGGCCTTGATCGCCGGCGAAGGTGCCATCGAGTTTCTCGGTACCCAGGGTGACCCCTGGGATACCCAGTCGGACATGCTCATGGCCCTGATTGGTGCCAGTGTGGTCCTGCTTGGCCTCGACCGGCTGCAGGACCGGCAGATCGCTGCCCTGGAGCAGCGGCGCGCCGAGGCTCGCTAGCTGCCATGATCTATCGCCTCGGCGCGGACGCCATCCTGATGCTGCATCTGGGATATGTGCTGTTCGCGCTGTTCGGCGGGCTGCTGGTTGCCCACAGACAATGGCTGCTGCCGGTCCATCTAATGGCCATTGGCTGGGCCATATACGTCCAGTTGGCCAACCCCGGTTGCCCGCTCACCTTTTGGGAGCAGACCCTGCGAATACGTGCGGGAGAGGCCGGCTACAGCGGGAGTTTCATCGAGCACTACCTGCTGCCGGTCCTCTATCCAGAGTGGCTGACGCTACCCCTGCAGTACGTGCTGGCGGCAGTGGTCCTGCTGGTCAATGCAGGCGTTTACGGGTGGGTCTGGTATCGCAGGCGCTCAGCGCATCTTTGAATCGAGCTGGATTTCCTTCCCGGCCAGCATGAACTTGCCATAGCCACGGTGATGCAGCGTGAGGGGCGCTGTGACGGACGGATCGATCCACGCCTCGACCACCTGCAGAATGAAGAAGTTGTAGCGGTCGACCAGCTGCCGATCGACCACGCGGCATTCCAGATTCGCGAAACACTCCTCCACCCGCGGCACAGCCACCTGCGCCGACGGCGCAGGGGTGAGGCCGAAACAGGCGAACTTGTCGCAGCGATCACCGTGGCAATTGCCACAATCGACCAATTGCCGGACGAGCGCCTCGGTGGGAATGTTGAGCATGCATTCCCCGGTGGCCTCCAGGGCAGCGAACGAATGGTTTCCCGCGCTGACCACTGCGCCGACCAGAGGCGGCTCGAACTCCATCATGCAGTGCCATGACATCGGCATCAGATTGGACCGCCCGTGCTGTGCGGTTCCCAGCAGCACCACGGGGCCGGGCTCCAGGAGCGCATAGACTTTACCGAGTTCGAGACGCGTCTTCACAGGGCACCCCCACAGCAGATGGATTACAAATAGGGTAGTACTCAGGAACAGGAAGTGACCACCGAAGTCCATCGCCGAACGGCCCGACTGCGATGTTCACAGATCACGCGGCCATGGCGATCAAGCGCAACAGCAGCTGCCTGCCGTCGCTATTACATCGCCCCCTCGGCGAGACAGCCGCATGGGCGCACAGCTGGGCAGATCCGCTGGCCGCTAGAGCTTCAGCTCGAACTCATCACCATCGTGATAAGCCGGGAAGCGCTCGCGGAATGCGGCCAGATCGCGCGCGCGCAACGTACAGCGCAACACCGCGTCGCGATCCTGGCCGTTCAGCAGCATGTCGCCCTTGAAATCGAGCACCTGGCTGTCACCGCTGTACGGGTAACCCTTGCCATCCTCGCCAACCCGGTTTACAGCCGCGACATAGCACAGATTCTCGATGGCCCGAGCAGGCAGCAGGCGGTTCCAGGCATCACGCCGCGCAGCGGGCCAGTTCGCGGTATAGAGCAGCAGATCGGTGCCAATGGGATCACGACTCCACACCGGGAACCGCAGGTCGTAACAGATCAACGGGCGCACCCGCCAGCCGCTCACTTCGAATAGCGCCTGATGCCGCCCCGGCGTGTAATGCTTGTGCTCGCCAGCCATGCGGAACAGGTGGCGCTTGTCATAGTGCAGCACCTCTCCATCCGGGCGCGCCCAGAGCAGCCGGTTGCGATGGCTGCCGTCGGCCGCCTCGATGATCACGCTGCCGGTGATCACAGCATCCAGCCTGGTGGCCTGGGCACGCAGCCATGAATAAGTCGGACCTTCCTCTGGCTCGGCCAGCGCAGCCGACTCCATGGAGAAGCCGGTGGTGAACATCTCAGGCAACACGATCAGGTCGGCGCCATGGGCCTGATCCAGCAGCGCGGCGAAACGGTCGCGGTTGGCGGCAGCGTCCTGCCAGATCAGGCTGGTCTGCACCAGCGCCAGTTCGAGGTCGGGCAGAGCGTTCAAATCGCGCATAGTCGTTCCGCCGCCTGACGCAGCGTCTCCTCTCGTTTGGCGAAGCAGAAGCGCACCAGCCTGAGGTCGGCCGGAGCATTCTGGTAGAAAACAGAAATAGGAATGCTCGCAACGCCATGCTCGCGGGTCAGCCATTCGGCAACTGCGACATCGTCGAGATCAGGGCGAATCGCTGAATAATCGACCAACTGGAAATAGGTCCCGGCAGCGCGGGTGAAGCTGAAACGCGACCCGGCGAGCAGGTCGCAGAACAGGTTACGCTTGGCCTGATAGAACCCCGGCAGCTCAGTGATGTGCTCGGGATGTCCGGCCATGAAATCGGCCAGTGCCCACTGCAGCGGCGTCACCCCGGTGAAGCTCACATACTGGTGCACCTTGCGCAGCTCCGCCGTGAGGTACGGCGGAGCCACTACATAACCGGTCTTCCAGCCGGTGACATGATAGGTCTTGCCGAAGGAGCTGATCACGAAGGCACGCTGATATAGCTCCTCGTGGCGCAGCACGCTGGCATGCTCGTGGCCGTCGAACACCAGATGCTCGTAGACCTCGTCGCTGAGCAGGTAGATATCGCGGTCACGTATCAGCGCGGCGAGGCGATCGAGGTCGTCGCGATCAATCAAGGCGCCGCTGGGATTGTGCGGCGTGTTGAGCACGATCATTCGGGTGCGCGGGGTAATCGCATCGGCCAGCTTCTGCCAGTCGATGGAGAATTCCGGCAGGCTCAGCGGCTGATGGATGCAGATGCCACCGGCAAGTTCGACCGCGGGTTCGTAGCTGTCGTAGCAGGGATCGAAGACGATCACTTCGTCGCCGGCATGCACCACCGCATGTATGGCGCAGAAGATCGCCTGAGTCGCGCCCGGGGTAACGGTAACTTCGCTCTCGGCATTCGCCTGCCGGCCGTACAGCGAGCGGACCTTGAGTGCCACCTGTTCACGCAGAGCCGGTAGCCCAGCCATGGGGGCATACTGGTTATGCCCGCCCATGACAGCCCGAGCCAGCGCTTCACGCAGCGCATCAGGCCCGTCGAAATCAGGGAAACCCTGTGAGAGGTTGATGGCCCCTGTCTCGACGGCGAGCTGGGACATGGTGGTGAAGATGGTGGTGCCGACATTGGGTAGTTTGCTGATGAGCATGACAACCTTCCTACAGGCCTGCCGGGCGAAGATGCGGCAGAAGGCGGCAGGATAGCCGATAGCGGTAGAGCTGTACGAGCGCACCCGGGAAGTGGCGAAAATCCCTCACTTAGGCGGTTGTGCCGACAAACCCCGGGCCTTTAACCTCCGTCCCCATATTCACAAGGAACTGCCATGACCACTCATATGACCAGCATTTCATGGAGCGACCTGCGCGCCCAGACGGAACGCGCGATGGACACCGAACCGACCCTGGCTGTCCTTTTTCGACAGGCGGTGATCGAGCAGCCGGACTTCGGTTGCGCCCTCGCCCATCGAATTGGCCGTACCTTGGCGGACCCGGATCAACAGCAAGCTTTGGCCAAGCGTTTCGCCGACATTCACCGCCAGGCTCCGGAGCTGAGCGAGTCGGCGTGGCGCGACCTGCAGGCGATCGTCAGCCGCGATCCCGCGTTCGACACGGCACTGGAGGTATTCCTCTTTTCCAAAGGCTTCCTGGCGCTGCAGGCCTACCGTATCGGCCACTATTTGCATGGACAGGGCGAGCGCCTGCTGGCGATGTTCATCCAGGCGCGCTGCAACGAACGGCTCGCGATCGATATTAACCCCGCCAGCCGAATCGGCAGTGGCATCATGCTCGACCACGGCACGGGTATCGTCATCGGTGAAACGGCAGAAGTGGGCGACGAAGTATCCATTCTGCAAGGCGTCACCCTGGGCGGTACCGGCAAGGAAAGCGGCGATCGACACCCCAAGGTACGCAGCGGGGTGATGATCGGCGCGGGAGCAAAAATCCTGGGCAATATAGAGATTGGCGAGGGTGCCAAGGTCGGTGCGGGTAGCATCGTGCTGCATTCGGTTTTGCCGCATACCACTGTCGTAGGCAATCCGGCCCGCCAGGCCGGCAAGCCGAGACATGCACGACCGGCCCTGGACATGGACCAGTCGTTTGACGACGAACGCTAGCAGCTCCTCACGACCTGCGGTGGGGCACGTCAGCGCTTCTTGTCGCGGCGCTTCTTGTCAGCCTTCTTGTTGTGCGACATGAGCCGCCGCTTCTTGTTCACCTGACGGTCGGTCAGAGTGTTCTTCTTGCCCTCGTAAGGGTTTTCACCGCCCTTGTATTCAATGCGGATCGGCGTACCGACCAGCTTGAGCACGCGCCGGTAGGTATTCTCCAAGTAGCGTGAGTAGGACTTGGGTACCGCGTCCACCTGGTTACCGTGAATCACGATGATCGGCGGGTTCGCCCCACCCAGATGCGCATAGCGCAACTTGATGCGGCGGCTGCCAACCATCGGCGGCGCATGCTCACGTACGGCATCTTCGAGGATCTGCGTCAGACGGCTGGTGGGCCAGCGGGTAACGGCCGAGGTGAAGGAGGCCTGGACCGACTTGTAGAGGTTACCGACGCCGGTGCCATGCTTGGCCGAAATGAAATGGATATCGGCGAACTCGACGAAAAACAGCCGGCGTTCCAGCTCGGTTTTGACGTAGTCACGCTCGCCGGGCTCCATGCCGTCCCACTTGTTCAACGCGATCACCAGCGCGCGACCGCTTTCGAGTACGAAGCCGAGCAGGTTCAGGTCATGCTCGACCACGCCTTCGCGGGCGTCCATGACGAAAATCACGACGTTAGCGTCCTGGATCGCCTGTAGCGTCTTGACCACGGAGAACTTCTCCACCGCTTCGAAGATCTTGCCGCGACGCCGAACGCCGGCGGTATCGATCAGGGTGTACTTCTCATCGCCGCGCTCGAAAGGGATATAGATACTGTCACGGGTGGTGCCGGCCTGGTCATAGACGATGACCCGCTCTTCACCGAGCATGCGGTTGACCAGCGTCGACTTGCCGACGTTTGGCCGGCCAATGACGGCGATCTTGATACCATCCTTGACGCTGGGGCCGGGGATCCGCTTGGGTTCCTCGCCCTCTGCGACCTGCTCGGCGCCCTCGCCGTCCTGCCCGTCTTCATCCTGCTCGGCGTCATCTTTGGGGAAACTGCCCAGCGCCTGCTCCAGCATGAAGCTGACGCCACGGCCATGAGCGGCGGCGATGGGCAGTGCGTCTCCCAGGCCCAGCGGGCTGAACTCGGCGCGCGCAATATCCGGATCGATGCTGTCGACCTTGTTGGCAACCAGAAAGTAGCGTTTGTTCATCTTGCGCAGATGTTCGGCGATCATCTGATCGCCCGGCGTCATGCCAGCACGGGCGTCGACGATGAACATCACCGCATCGGCTTCTTCCATGGCCTGCAGCGACTGCTCGGCCATCTTGGCATCGATACCTTCCTCGTCGCCGGTCAAGCCACCGGTGTCGATCACAATGTAAGTGCGGCCCTGCCATTTGGCTTCGCCATACTGGCGATCACGGGTAAGGCCGGCATACTCGGCGACAATGGCATCGCGGCTTTTGGTCAGACGGTTGAAAAGGGTGGATTTGCCGACGTTCGGTCGACCCACCAGGGCGATTACGGGAACCATGCGGCTCTCCACTGCGATATTTCAGAAAACACGAAGGCCGCTGCAAGCAGCGGCCGAATATTCAAGCATCCCGCCAGCGCGGGTGGCCGGGCTGAAGAAGGCTCCTTGGCCTTCAGTCTTGCCGGCGGATAGTCAGTGCAACCAGCTTGCCGCCGTTACCGTAGGCGTACAGCCAGTCACCTTCGACCACCGGATGAGCACGCATCCCGTCGCTGTCGATCCGGGTGCGAGCAACGAACCGACCGTCCACCTGGCTCAACAGGTGCAGGTACCCTTCCATATCACCCACGGCGACATAGCTGGAGAACACTGCAGGTCCGGAAAGTTGGCGACGAGCCAGCGCGTCGTTACTCCAGAGCACGGTCGCCGAACGCTCATCGATACCTTCCACCGTACCGTTGGCCTGACTTAGGTAAACACTGCCATAGCCAAGTGCGAGACCCGAGTAGGTAGACGCATCGCGCTGCCAGAGAATCCGCCCGTTTTCCAGATCAAGTGCCGCCAGACGACCTTGATAGCTAGCAACGTAGAGCGTTCCGCCGGAAAGCAGCAACCCGCCATCGATATCCACCACCCGCTCAAGCTCCGAACGGCCTTGCGGGATCGCAACGCGCTGTTCCCATACTGGCAGACCACGCTGCGTATCCAGGGCAACGACCTTGCCACTGGAAAGGCCGGCAACCGCCAGTTGATTGGTCAGCAAGGGCGAGCCAGTGCCTCGCAGGCTCAGTACGGCAGGCGAACTCTCGTAGCTCCAGCGCTGATTACCGGTGTCCATGTCCAGCGCAATGATCCGGTCGTCCTGGGTCTGCACCACGACCACATCACCATTCACGGCAGGAGCAGCGAGCACCTCGCTGCTGACCTGATTGCGCCAGCGCTCCTCACCGGTACTCACATCCAGAGCCAGCACCTCACCACGCAGCGTCCCTACCAGCACCAGGCCGTAACCAGCGCCAACGGCACCAGAGATAGGCACCTCCAAATCCTGCTTCCAGTTGACCTTACCGGTCCGCCGGTCCATGGAGACCAGCAAGCCGCTTACGTCTGCAGCATAAATCTGGTCGCCGTAGACCGCGGGGGTCAGACGATTATAAGTCTCGCCCTGGCCGTCGCCGATAGAACGACTCCATTCCTCCTTCAGCTGAACTTCAGCGTCGAATTTGGTCAGTTCGGCTGGCTCGGGCTCTTTGGTGTCGTTGCTGCTGCAGCCGACCGCCAGCAAGGCCAGGGACAACAGTGCTATCGTCTTTAAACGCATCAATCACGTCTCCCCACGAGCCAGATCATCCAGTTTCAGTTGCAAGCCACCGACAGCGGCTTCCTGTGACAATGCTTCCTTTGCCTTGGTATAGGCCGCTTGAGCCTCGTCGTCACGACCAAGCTGCACCAGCAGATCACCTTTCAGCTCCTCGCGGTTGGCGATAAATGCCGGGTCCGCTTCGCCTTCGAGCAGCTTCAGGCCATCCTCGGCCTTGCCCTGTGCGGCCAGTACGAGTGCCAGGCGCTGACGGGCAAGTTCAGCCAGGGTGTCGTCAGCCGGTTTGTCGACAACCCGCTGCAGTTCAGCCGCAGCCTCATCCAGGCGCCCGCTTTCGACAGCAACCTTGGCCACAAACAGCGAACCGTACTGTGCGTAGTGAGTTCCGGAAAACTCCTTTTGCAACAGGCTGCCCAGCCGGGCTACTTCGGCACTGTCCACCGCACCGGAATTCAGCGCAGCGTTCAGCATTTGCTGATAGAGCGACGAGGCGCCATACGCCTGGTTGAGCTGATGCTTCTGCCAGAACTGCCAGCCAAACACCAACGCCAGCGCTAAGGCCGCGCCCAGCAGTAGGGGCATACCATTGCGTTGCCACCAGTCCTTGAGTTGCGCCAGTTGTTCTTCTTCGGTACCCGAGGTCACTCTGTCACTCCTTTCATTCGCTTAGTCTCAGACCTGCTCAAGGCAGGCGGCCAGACGCTCGGGCAGAGCATCCCAGGCAATGCTTTGTTGCTCGCTGTCGTCACGCAGCGGCTTGCAACCTACCACGCGCCCAGCCAGTTCGTCCTCACCCAGAATCAACGCAAAGCTCGCGCCGCTCTTGTCGGCCTTCTTGAACTGACTTTTGAAGCTGCCGCCGCCGGCATTTACCAGAAGGCGCAAGCCAGGCAGCGCGTCGCGCAGCCGTTCAGCCAGCGCCAGCGCAGCCAGCTCTGCCGCCTCGCCGAAGGCGCAGATAAATGCATGGGGCGGTCGATTCAACTGTTCCGGTACCAGCTCCAGGGTTTCCAGCAGCAGAACCAGACGTTCCACACCCATCGCAAAACCAACTCCAGGAGTCGGCTTGCCACCAAACTGGCTGATCAGCCCGTCATAGCGACCGCCAGCACAGACCGTGCCTTGGGCGCCAAGCTTGTCGGTGACCCACTCGAACACAGTGCGGCCGTAATAATCCAAGCCACGTACCAGCTTCGGGTTGATCTCATAGGCGATCCCGACCGTGTCGAGCCGAGCCTTTAGCCCTTCGAAATGAGCACGGGACTCGTCATCGAGGAAGTCGTCAAGCGTCGGCGCATCGGCCAGCAACGCCTGGGTCTGAGCATTCTTGCTGTCGAGGATGCGCAGCGGGTTGGTGGTCAGACGGCGCTGGCTATCCTCGTCGAGCTGATCGAAACGCTGCTGCAGATAAGCAACCAGCGCATCGCGATATGTCGCACGCGCTTCGCTGGAACCCAGGCTGTTGAGCTGCAACGTCACCGCGTTTTCCATGCCCAGCTGCTTCCAGAGGCGTGCTGTAAGCACTATCAACTCTGCGTCGACGTCCGGACCCGGCTGGTTGAACACTTCCACGCCAATCTGGTGGAACTGACGGTAGCGTCCTTTCTGCGGCTTCTCGTAGCGAAACATCGGGCCGGTGTACCAGAGCTTCTGCACTTGGCCACCGCCCGTCAGGCCATGTTCCAGCACGGCACGCACGCAGCCGGCCGTGCCTTCTGGACGCAGCGTGAGGGACTCTTCGTTGCGGTCCAGGAAGGTGTACATCTCCTTGTCGACCACATCAGTGCCTTCGCCAATACCACGAGCGAACAGTTCGGTGTACTCCACGATTGGCAGGCGAATCTCGCCGTAGCCGTAGCTGTCCAGCAGCTGCGCAAAAGTACTTTCCAGGTAGCGCCAAACCGGCGTCTGGGCCGGCAGGATATCGTTCATGCCACGAATGGCTTGCAGAGACTTGCTCAATTGGCTTCCTTAAATCAGCTGCGCAGGATCAGTGCAGCATCGGTCTCGGCCTTCTCGGCCGCCTTGCGACGAATCAGCTGCTCCAGCTCATCGACGAGGTTGTCGTTGTTCATCTTCTGCGCCGGCTTGCCGTCGATATACACAAGGTTGTTCGGCGTGCCGCCGGTCAGGCCGATATGAGCTTCCTTGGCCTCGCCGGGACCATTGACTATACAGCCGATCACCGCGACGTCCATCGGCACCAGGAGGTCGTCGAGGCGCCCTTCCAGCTCGTTCATGGTCTTGACCACATCGAAATTCTGCCGAGAGCAACTCGGACAAGCGATGAAGTTGATCCCGCGCGAACGCAGCCGCAACGACTTCAGAATGTCGAAGCCGACCTTGATTTCCTCCACCGGATCAGCTGCCAGAGAGATGCGGATGGTGTCGCCGATGCCATCGGCCAGCAGCATGCCAAGACCCACCGCCGACTTGACGGTGCCCGAGCGCAAGCCACCGGCCTCGGTGATGCCAAGGTGCAGCGGCTGTTCGATCTGCGCGGCCAGCAGGCGGTACGCGGCCACAGCCATGAACACGTCGGAAGCCTTCACGCTGACCTTGAAATCAGGGAAGTTCAGACGATCGAGATGCTCGACGTGGCGCAGTGCGGATTCCACCAGAGCTTCCGGTGTCGGTTCGCCATACTTTTTCTGGAGATCTTTTTCCAGCGAACCGGCGTTGACGCCGATACGAATCGGAATGCCCCGGTCGCGTGCAGCATCGACCACGGCCCTGACACGATCCTCACGACCGATGTTGCCCGGATTGATGCGCAGGCAATCAACGCCCAGTTCGGCCACCCGCAGGGCTATCTGGTAGTCGAAATGGATATCGGCCACCAAGGGCACCTGAACCAGCTGTTTGATCTTGCCGAAGGCTTCGGCAGCGTCCATCGAGGGCACCGAGACTCGCACGATGTCTGCACCTGCGTTCTGCAGCTGCTGAATCTGCGCGACGGTTGCCTCGACGTCACAGGTTTCGGTATTGGTCATGCTCTGCACGGCGATGGGTGCGTCGCCGCCGACCGGTACACTGCCCACCCAAATCTTGCGGGAGTGGCGGCGTTTGATGGGAGACTCACTGTGCATGTTTACTGTCCGAGCTTCAGGCGAGCAGTCTCGCCGCGGGTTTGGCTGGCAAGGCTTACGGCTTCGCCGTTGTAGGAAACCTGTACGCCGGACACATAGCCGAGGCGCAAATCGAGGGGGGCCTTGCCAGTGACGGTACGAGAGGTTCCCGCTTTCGCCAGCACACTTAGCAGGACACGGCCATCAGCATCAGTGACCTGCGTCCAGCAATCGGCGGTGTAGCGTAACTCAAGCACCCCTTCTCCAGGGGCAGCCACCACCGCTTGCGAACTCTGCGCAGGGACATTCGCGGCATCGGCCACAACAGGCGTATCGACCGGCTGCGGCGCTGAATCAGCAGGCGCCGCCGCCCCCTGAGCCGGCTCGACGCGTTCCTGCGGCTCACTGACTGGGGCGTTGGAACCCGTTGCAGGCAACTGCTCCGTGGCTACAGGCGGAGGCGCAATAGTCTCGACTTCTGGTTCCGGCTCGTCAGCCTGCTCGTCGGCTCGATCTAGCAGATGGATCTCTGTAGTACCGTCCGCTGCTTCGACCTCGATCCGTTCTAAAGCCGTTACGGCCGGTCCGGATTCGACAGCGAGCTGCTGGTCCTGCCACCAGTAGAACCCTCCACCAACCATCAGCAGCACCAGCGCGAACAAGAAGAAACGCACCATACCCCGTGACAGCCGCACGGGCTCGTCGATATGCCCGAGACTGTTAACGTTGCTGCCGCTTGCCGTGGTCCCGGTGTACTGGTCAAATTCCTGAACCAGGCGGTTTTGATCCAACCCCAGCAACTTGGCATAGGCGCGCACATAACCGCGAGCGAATGTATGGCCCGGCAGCTGGCTGAAATCCCCTGCTTCGATACGGGCCAGCGAGCGCTCGGAAAGATTGAGCTGTTGAGCGACAGTCTGCAAAGACAGATTCTGGCTTTCGCGCGCTGTGCGCAGCGTTTCGCCAGGATTCTTCGAGGTCGGGGCAGCGGCTTCGGAATGGGGCGCGATCATCATTGCTCCGAAAGGAAGTGCTGATACTCAGTGGTACCCGGATACAGGCGCTTGAGCTGCAAGGCGAGACTTGCAGCCTTGTCACGCTCCTCATGGACCTTGGCCAGACGAATTCCTAACAGCAGGCTGCGAGCATTCTGCTCGGATAGTTGACTGAAGCTGTCGTAATAGCGCTTCGATGGCACGTACTGCTTTTCTTCGTAGGCCATCAGGGCCAGCTCCAGCAGCGCTATCGGCTGGCGGCTATCGAGACGCAAGGCACGCGTGAAATAGGTTTCGGCCTTATCCTTCTGCCCCAGTTGCAAAGCGGCCATCCCCATGTTCTGGAACACCCGCGCACGCTCAGGATAGAGATTGTCGGACGAAGCCTGGGTAAAACGCTCCAGCGCTTCGGCGTAGCGTTTCTGCTCGAACAGAAAGCTGCCGTAATTGTTCAGAATGCGTGCGTCGTTGCGACTCGACAAGGCCTCTCGGTAATGTTGGTCTGCAAGGTCGTTTTCCATCTCACTCTGGAACACCAGCGCCAACGCTGCATGAGCCCCGGCGCTGCGGGGATCAAGCTCAAGAGCCTTGCGCAGCGGGGTCTTGGCTCTCCCCGCCTCGCCCTGCTGCAGATAGCCGATACCAAGCTGGACATACGCATCGCGAGCCTCGGAGCGGCCTTGTTCGGTGCGCATCGGATCCACGTTACCCGAAGACACGCAGCCGGCCAAAAGGCCGGCCAATAGAAACAGCAGCGCAGAGCGCAAAATCATCAGCATCCCCCTCAGGATCGGTTGCCTGTTGCAGACGCGGCGGCATCGTCGGCCTGCAATTCACGTACAGCGATGTAACGTTCGCTTCGACGTGTGCGATCCATCACCTGCCCGACCAATTGGCCGCAAGCCGCATCGATGTCTTCGCCGCGGGTCGTACGTACCGTCACATTGTGCCCGGCTTTGTGCAGGATGTCCTGAAAACGGCGGATGGCATTGTTGCTGGGCCGCTCATATCCTGAATGAGGAAAGGGATTGAATGGAATCAGATTGATCTTGCAGGGAATATTCGCTAACAACGCGATCATCTGCTCGGCGTGCTCGGGCTGATCGTTGACCCCCTTGAGCAGGGTGTACTCGATCGTGAGCACGCGCTTCTCACCAAGACGAGAAATGTAGTTGCGACAAGCGCCGAGGACGACCGCCAGCGGATACTTCTTGTTAATGGGCACCAGCTGATTACGCAGCTCATCGTTGGGTGCGTGCAACGACAGCGCCAGGGAGACATCGATGACGTCGCCGAGGCGATCAATCATTGGTGCCACGCCCGACGTGGAGAGGGTTACCTTACGCTTGGAAATGCCGTAGCCGAGGTCGTCCATCATGAGATTCATGGCGGCAACCACGTTGTCGAAATTGAGTAGCGGCTCACCCATGCCCATCATCACCACGTTGGTGATGGCACGGTCGATCTTGGCCGGTACGCTGCCGAATGATTTGTTGGCGATCCAGACCTGGCCAATAATTTCGGCGGCACTCAGATCACTGTTGAAACCCTGTTTCCCTGTCGAGCAGAAGCTGCAATCCAGTGCGCAACCTGCCTGCGAGGAAACGCATAGCGTCCCGCGGCCGTTTTGCGGGATATACACGGTTTCGACACAACTCCCGGAGGCGACACGAACCACCCACTTGCGGGTGCCGTCGCTAGAGATATCTTCGCTGACCACTTCGGGCCCGCGAATCTCAGCAGAAGCCTTGAGCTTTTCACGCAAGGCCTTGCCGATATTGCTCATGGCGTCGAAATCATCGACGCCAAAATGGTGAATCCACTTCATGACCTGACCGGCACGGAAGCGCTTCTCCCCGATGGACTCGAAGAAGCTTTCCAGCTGCGGCTGAGTCAGCCCCAGCAGATTGACCTTGGCAGTCGTGGCAATCATGGAATTCACCTGTCGCTCAACTTAGCGAATACGCGCGCACACTTCGGTTTCAGCGAAGAAGTAAGCGATTTCGCGAGCAGCGGAAGCTTCGGAATCGGAACCGTGAACGGCGTTCTCGTCGATGGACACGGCGAAATCAGCGCGAATGGTGCCTGCAGCGGCCTCTTTCGGGTTGGTGGCACCCATCAGTTCACGGTTCTTGGCCACAGCGTTCTCACCTTCCAGCACCTGGACAATAACCGGACCGGAAGTCATGAAAGCGACCAGATCCTTGAAAAAACCGCGCTCGCTATGCTCGGCGTAAAAACCGGCCGCTTCGCGCTCGGACAGCTGAACCATCTTGGAAGCGACGACGCGCAGGCCGGCCTTCTCGAAACGGGTGGTGATTTCGCCGATGACGTTCTTGGCGACAGCGTCAGGCTTGATGATGGAGAAGGTGCGTTGCAGGGCCATTTGAAACTCCAGACTGATGGGTTAAAGCAAACGAGTAAACCCGCGGATTATACGCGGGTCCCCGGTAAAAATATAAGGGCAGCCTCAAGCCCGGCAGCACCTCGAAATATCAATTCGCGACCTGTGCGAGGCTTGTCGCTGCTCGTCAGGCCTCCTCTATCCAGGCAGCCTGTATGGCTTCGAGGACTTTCTCACCACCACGTTTCGGATCATCCGTAAACTCCGGAAGCTCCGTCACCCAGCGATGCAGTTCGACGAAATTGACGTAGCGCGGATCCACATCCGGCTTGCTCTCGGCCAGCTCAATGGCAATGTCCAGTACGTCCGTCCAGTTAAGCGCCATAATCACCTCGCCTTCAATGGCCTTCGGAAACCTGATTGATGGTGTATTTGGGAATTTCAACTACGAGATCGGCATCAGCCACGACCGCCTGGCAGGAAAGGCGCGAATTGGGCTCCAACCCCCAAGCCTTGTCCAACATGTCATCTTCCAGCTCGTCTGATTCTTCCAGCGACGCGAAACCCTCACGCACTATTACGTGGCAGGTAGTGCAGGCACAGGACTTTTCACAGGCATGTTCGATATCGATACCATTACGCAGCGCCGCATCCAGCACGGTCTCTCCGGTTTGCGCCTCGACCACAGCGCCCTCCGGGCAATGGTCGGCGTTGGGCAGGAAAATAATCTGCGGCATCTGTATCAGTCCTCGATATCGTTGAGCCGTCGACCGGCGAGCGCGGCCTTGACGGTGGAATCTAAACGGCGTGCCGCGAACGCATCGGTAATCTGGCTCAGACGCTTGATCTGGCGCTCGATCGCCACGCCGTCCTGACCACCCAGCAGCTCGCGTAACGCCTGCATCTGTATCTCGATCGCCTGACGCTCCGCTTCGTCAAGAAGACGTTCGCCATCCACGGCCAAGGCGCCCTGCACCGCCTCGAGCAGACGCTGCGCGTCGACCAGTTGCTCACGCAAAGCACGGACCGCCTTGTCTTCGCTCGCCTTGCGGAAAGAATCCTCGAGCATCCGCGCGATCTCGCCGTCGGTAAGGCCATAGGAAGGCTTGACCTGAATACTGGACTCCACACCCGAAGCGAGTTCGCGCGCAGACACATTGAGCAAGCCGTCGGCGTCCACCTGAAAAGTGACGCGAATCTTCGCCGCGCCAGCCACCATCGGAGGAATGCCACGCAATTCAAAGCGCGCCAGCGAGCGGCAGTCAGTGACCAATTCACGCTCACCCTGCAGCACGTGGATCATCATTGCCGTCTGACCATCTTTGTAGGTGGTGAACTCCTGCGCGCGAGCCACTGGGATAGTGGTGTTACGCGGAATGACCTTCTCCATCAGCCCGCCCATGGTTTCCAGGCCGAGAGACAGCGGAATCACGTCGAGCAACAGCAGCTCTTGACCGTCGCGATTGTTACCAGCCAGGGTTTCAGCCTGGATCGCCGCACCAATGGCAACGACCTGATCCGGATCGATATCGGTAAGCGGCTCCCGGCCGAACATTTCCCCGACCTTCTCGCGCACCCGGGGTACCCGCGTCGATCCACCCACCATCACCACCGCACTGATCTCTTCCGGCCCGAGGGTGGAATCACGCAAGGCTCGGCGGCAGGATTTAAGGCTGCGCGCAATCATCGGATCGATCAGCGCATGGAATTGATCACGGCTCAATACACCGTTCCAGCCGCCATAGCTCAACTCGACCGACTCGGCATCTGTCAGCCGTTCTTTAGCATCGCAGGCCAGCTTCAGCACAGCGCGCTGGGCTCCAGGATCGAGGTCCGACGACGCACCCGCCTGTTCAAGAATCCAACCCGCCACGGCGTGGTCGAAATCATCACCACCCAGCGCGGTATCGCCGCCCGTTGCAAGCACTTCGAACACGCCCTTGGTCAGGCGCAGAATGGAAATATCGAAGGTACCCCCGCCCAGGTCGTAGATCGCCACCACGCCCTCCGCCTGGCGATCCAGCCCGTACGCAACCGCAGCCGCCGTAGGCTCGTTGAGTAACCGCAGCACATTGAGGCCGGCCAGACGCGCAGCGTCTTTGGTCGCCTGACGCTGAGCATCGTCGAAGTAAGCAGGCACGGTAATGACAGCGCCAACCAACTCCCCGCCAAGCGTCGCCTCGGCACGCTCGCGCAATGCACGGAGAATCTCGGCAGAGACCTCGACCGGGCTCTTGGCACCTTGCACCGTCTCGATGAACGGCATCTGCGACTCGCCTTCGCTGAAGCGATACGGGAGCTGGCCGCCCAATTGCTTGACGTCACCGATACCGCGCCCCATGAGCCGCTTTACCGATACGATGGTGTTCAGCGGATCGCTGGCCGCCGCCTGCTTGGCGGCGTAACCGACGTCGACATGATCGGCGTGGTAGCGCACCGCGGAAGGAAGAAGCACTCGCCCCTGCGCGTCCGGCAGCGGCGCGGTGACACCACTGCGCAACGCTGCGACGAGAGAGTTGGTGGTACCCAGGTCGATACCCACCGCCAGACGACGCTGATGAGGCTGAGGGCTTTGTCCTGGCTCGGCAATCTGAAGTAAGGCCATATCTATCTGATATCGAGCGTAACGCCAGGCGCTACGTAGGGTTAATCGTCGAGGCGCTCTTCCAGCTGGCGCACTTCCTGCGCCAGCTTGTCGAGGAACTGCATGCGTCGCACCAGTCTTTCCGCCTCCTCGCGCTGCGACTCGTCCTGCCAGATACCGGCGAAGGACTCGTTGAGCAGCTGTTGCGCGGCCTTGAGGCGCGACTTGAAGATCGCAACGCCAGCGAGATCCGCCTGATCCTGCAGATCTTCCAGCTCTTCTCGCCACTGCATCTGCTGCATCAGGAATGCCGGATCCTGCACCGTCGCCTCAAGCGGCATTTCCCGCCCGTGAAGCTGCAACAGATAGCGAGCTCGCCGGGATGGGCTCTTCAGAGTCTGGTAGGCCTCGTTGAGGTTTGCCGACTGCTCGATAGCATGGCGCTGCTCCGACTCGCCCGCATCGGCAAACCGATCCGGATGAACCTTGCGAGCGAGTTCGCGATAGCGCGTGGACAGCTGCTCCAGGTCGAGATCGAATGTGGGCTGAAGCTCGAACAAGGCGTAATGACAGGGAATACCCACAGCGCCCTCAGATATTGAAGCTCTCGCCGCAGCCGCATTCGCCACGCACGTTAGGATTATTGAACTTGAAGCCCTCATTGAGGCCCTCACGAACGAAGTCGAGCTCTGTACCATCCAGGTAAACAAGGCTTTTTGGATCGATGACGACCTTGACACCATGACTGTCGAAGACCGCATCCTCAGCCGCCGGCTCGTCTACGAACTCGAGCGTGTAAGCAAGTCCGGAACAACCGGTGGTGCGCACACCCAGCCTCACACCGACCCCTTTGCCCCGCCCTTCCAGAGAGCGGCGCACATGCTCGACTGCAGCATTGGTCATGCTGATAGCCATCGCAACCTCCTTTAAGCCGTGGGCAAGCCTTTCTTCTCGCGATAATCGCGAACTGCCGCCTTGATCGCGTCTTCAGCCAGTACCGAGCAGTGAATCTTCACCGGCGGCAGAGCCAGCTCTTCGGCTAGCTGCGTGTTCTTGATGGTTTCGGCCTCTTCCAGGGTTTTGCCCTTCATCCACTCTGTGGCCAGGGAGCTGGAAGCAATGGCCGAGCCGCAGCCGTAGGTCTTGAACTTGGCGTCTTCGATCACGCCCTGTTCGTTGACTTTGATCTGCAGGCGCATCACGTCGCCGCAAGCCGGAGCACCGACCATGCCGGTACCGACGGAGGGATCTTCAGCGTCGAACTTACCGACGTTGCGGGGGTTTTCGTAGTGGTCGATGACCTTATCACTGTATGCCATGGTGCAATCCTCGTTAATCAGACTATGCGGAACGCGACGAATCAGTGGGCTGCCCACTCGATCTTGGTGAGATCGACGCCGTCCTTGTACATGTCCCACAAAGGCGAAAGCTCGCGCAGTTTGGTGACGGCCTCGCTGACCTTCTGCGCGGCGTAGTCGACTTCCTCTTCGGTAGTAAAACGACCGAAGGTGAAACGGATCGAGCTGTGCGCCAACTCATCGTTGCGCCCGATTGCGCGGAGCACGTAGGACGGCTCCAGCGAAGCGGAGGTGCAAGCCGAACCGGACGATACCGCCAGGTCCTTGAGCGCCATGATCAGCGACTCACCCTCGACGTAGTTGAAGCTGAGATTGAGGTTGTGCGGTACCCGAGCCGTCATGCTGCCGTTGACGTAGAGCTCTTCGAGATGCTCAACCTGTTTGAAGAAACGGTCGCGCAGCGCACGAATACGCTCGCGCTCGGCAAGCATTTCTACCCTGGCGATACGGAACGCCTCGCCCATGCCAACCAACTGGTGGGTAGCAAGCGTACCGGAGCGCATGCCGCGCTCATGACCGCCGCCGTGCATCTGCGCCTCAAGACGTACCCGCGGCTTACGACGAACATAAAGCGCGCCAACACCCTTTGGACCATATGTCTTGTGCGCGGAGAAAGACATCAGGTCGACCTTCATCTTCTCCAAATCGATCTCCACCTTGCCGGTGGACTGGGCCGCGTCGACGTGGAACAGGATGCCGCGGGAGCGGGTCAGCTCGCCGATGGCGGCGATATCGTTGATGGTCCCGATCTCGTTGTTCACATGCATGATAGACACCAGCACAGTGTCGTCACGCAACGCAGCCTCAACCATCGCCGGCGTAATCACTCCATCTTCGCCAGGCTCGATGTAGGTGACTTCGAAACCTTCGCGCTCCAGCTGGCGGGTTGTGTCCAGCACCGCCTTGTGTTCGATCTTGCTGGTGACGATGTGCTTGCCCTTGGAGGCATAGAAATGAGCTACACCCTTGATGGCAAGGTTGTCGGACTCGGTTGCCCCTGAGGTCCAGACAATCTCACGCGGGTCGGCATTAACCAGCTCGGCCACCTGGCGACGCGCGTTCTCGACCGCCTCCTCGGCCTTCCAGCCAAAGGCATGCGAGCGCGACGCTGGATTACCAAAGTTCCCATCAGCCGTCAGGCAGTCGATCATCTTTTCGGCGACCCGAGGGTCGACCGGCGTTGTCGCGGAATAGTCCAGGTAAATCGGCAATTTCATCGGGTATCTCCTATCAGGCTGTCGTCCGGCTCATTCAATGGCGGACGCTTCGATCTTTTCCAGCTGCGGGGCACGGCCGTTGGCACGACGCATATCCTGGCGCAACGCAACCTCTTGCACCTCGCGACGATTGACCAGGTCGGCCAGACTGATGCCACTGAGAAATTCGTGAATCTGCTGACTCAGATCGCACCAGAGGTGGTGAGTCAGGCAGGTATCGCCCGAATGACAGTCGCCAAGCCCTTGGCAGCGCGTGGCGTCGACAGATTCATTGACTGCATCAATTACCTGTACGACTTGGATATGGGTCATCTCACGGGACAACTGGTAGCCGCCACCGGGGCCACGCACGCTGGTTACCAAGCTGCCACGCCGCAGCTTGGCGAATAACTGCTCAAGGTAGGAAAGCGAAATACCTTGCCGTTCGGAAATATCCGCAAGGGAGACAGGACCTTGCTGCGCATGCAGCGCCAGGTCGAGCATCGCGGTTACGGCGTAGCGTCCTTTGGTAGTCAATCGCATCGGCTTGCACCAAGCATCAAGGTTTGACGCGAGTATGCAATACCTGAGTGTTTATATCAACTATAAGACCGATCAATTCACTCAACCTTTACCGCGACCAACCCAACAGGCCATCAAACCAAACAGGCGGCATCGGAGCGGCATCATACCAGCTCACCCCAGCCTCCGCCCATTGAGTACCGCCTATCGCGCGCCACCCAAATAGCCATACCTAAATGTTTCAGGTATACGCTCGAGATCAATCTTTCACCCGCTTATGAGGCTCACCGCGAGCCGCCTTCTGAGTCTCGGTAAGAATGCCGCGCAGAATATTCATTTCCAGCTTACTTATGCCGCTGCGGCCATAAAGCCTGCGCAGTCGCGCCATCAAATGGCGCGGCTTGCTCGGATCGAGGAAACCGATAGCGATCAGGGTCTGCTCAAGGTGCTCGTAATAATGCTCGAGCTCATCAGCAGTAACCGGCTGCGCACTGAGCAGAGAGGTAGTCTCCAGCTTTTCCTGCTTGCTCGGCTGGTCAGTCGCAGCCAGCCAAGCCATGCGCACCTCATAAGCAAGAACCTGCACGGCGGCAGCAAGATTCAGCGAACTGAACTGCGGGTCCGATGGGATATGCACATGGAAGTGACAACGCTGCAGCTCTTCATTGGTCAGTCCCGCATACTCGCGACCAAACACCAGCGCCACCTCCCCCCCTTGCCCTACCTGCTCAACACATGTCGCCCCCGCTTCACGCGGATCCAACAATGGCCAAGGAATGCGCCGATCGCGCGCACTGGTGCCAAGCACGACACTGCAACCCACTAGCGCCTCCTCAAGCGTGCCGACAACCTGAGCCGCATCGAGAATATCGGTTGCGCCCGAGGCACGCGCAACGGCCTCGGAACTAGGGAACTCTACAGGGTCGACCAAAATCAGACGAGACAACCCCATGTTCTTCATTGCTCGGGCTGCACCGCCGATATTGCCCGGATGGCTGGTATTGACCAGCACCACGCGTATGTTCTGAAGCAACACTGTTCTTCTCAGCTAAAAGCAAACCGAAAGCTTACAGGAACCGCCCCAACCTTCGCCATTAACCATCGGGACAGGCAACATGCGCGAAACGCTTTCTGCTAGAATTGCCGGCTTTCTTTAAACGACCAGGTATTTGATCGATGCAGCCCATGCTGAATATCGCGCTGCGCGCCGCCCGCAGCGCCGGCGAACTGATTCTTCGTTCCACCGAGCGCCTGGACGTGATCTCGGTAAATGAGAAGGATGCGAAGGATTATGTCACCGAGATCGACCACGCAGCCGAGCAGCTGATCATCGCGGCACTACGCAAGGCCTACCCTAATCACGGCATCCTCGGCGAGGAAGGCGGGCTTTCGCAGGGCTCCGGCGACGGCGCCGATTACCTCTGGATCATCGATCCACTGGACGGCACCACCAACTTCGTCCGTGGCGTTCCGCACTACGCCGTGAGCATCGCGTGCAAATACCGAGGCCGCCTGGAACATGCAGTGGTGATCGATCCGGTCCGCCAGGAAGAATTCACTGCAAGTCGCGGCCGCGGTGCGGCGCTGAACGGGCGCCGACTGCGCGTTGGCTCGCGCAAAAGCCTGGAAGGTGCACTACTGGGCACCGGTTTCCCGTTCCGTGACGGGCAAATGGACAATCTGGACGCTTATCTCAACATGTTCCGCAGCCTGGTTGGCCAGACCGCCGGCATCCGTCGCGCTGGCGCCGCAAGCCTGGACCTGGCCTACGTAGCTGCCGGTCGCTATGACGCCTTCTGGGAGTTCGGCCTTTCCGAATGGGACATGGCCGCAGGCGCCCTGCTGATCCAAGAAGCCGGCGGTTTGGTCAGCGACTTCAATGGCAGCCACGACTTCCTTCAGAAAGGACAGATCGTCGCCGGCAATACCAAATGCTTCAAGGCAGTATTGACTGCGATCCAGCCCTACCTCACGCCATCCCTGAAGCGCTGAGTTACCGGCAAGAATAAAAAAACGCCCCTAAGGGCGTTTTTTTGCGCCAGGGTTATTGCTGAGACAGCATCAGCTGGCCATCGCGAACCGGAATGGTGCTGCCTGGATCTCGATCCATACGAACCTGCCCAACCTTGCCTGCCAGATCGTACTTGACGTCGTAACCGACAATCTTGTCCTCGACGTCTGTGACCGTGCTGCAGCGCGTTTCCATGGTTGTATAGGTATCGCCGGCCTGCATGCTCCCCTGGACCTTGTTGCCGGCGTAACCACCAGCAGCAGCCCCCGCAACCGTAGCGATCTTCTTGCCATTTCCACCACCAATCTGGTTCCCCAGCAATCCGCCCGCTACGGCTCCGATTACCGTGCCTGCGATCTTGTGCTGATCTTGAACCGGACGCTGGCGGGTCACTGCAACTTCCTTGCAGACTTCCCGCGGCGTCTTGATGGTTTCCTTGATTGGCTCCACCGCCAACACCTCAGCAAACTTCGGCTCGCGATCCACCAGGCTATAGGTGGCAAACGCTCCACCAGCCGTCACCACAACCGCCCCGAGAATCGCCCCAGTCAGCATCGATTTGTTCACTACCATCTCTCCTTCTGCGGGCTAAGGCTCCGCTCCGGCGCGTTAGACAGACGAAGCGATCGCAAGTTCCGTGGCTGGCCTTCCAAGACGCGACCTCAAGGAGTCTCGTCTACCTCACTGGCTACAGGAGGCATCAGATCAGCAGCGGTCAGTTTCAGCCACACCAGCACAGTACCGCCGATATACACGGAGGAGTAGGTGCCGACCACAACACCAATGAGCAGCGTCAACGCGAAGTTGGCCAGGGTATCCCCACCGAACACCAGCAGAGCTATCAGCGCCAGAGCCGTCGAGAAGGACGTCGCCATGGTACGCAACAGGGTCTGAGTGACGGAAATATCGATATTCTCGATAAGCTCGATCTTGCGCAGCACCCGGAAATTCTCTCGAATCCGGTCGTAGATAATGATGGTGTCGTTAAGCGAATAGCCGATCATCGCCAGCACAGCCGCCAGGACCGTGAGATCGAACGGAATCTGGAAGAATGCCAAGATCCCCAGCGTCAGAATGGTGTCATGCGCCAGTGAAGCGACAGCACCCACCCCAAATTTCCACTGAAAGCGAAAAGCCAGGTACAGCATTATGCCGCCCAGCGCCAGCAGCATGGCCAGGCCACCCTGATCACGCAGCTCTTCGCCGACCTGGGGGCCGACGAACTCGACACGCTCGACCTGGAACTCAGCTTGCGGATCGATACTTCGCAGTGCGCTACTGACTTTGTCGCTCAGCTGCGGGTCATCGCCCGCCATACGGATCAGCACATCCGTCGTGGCGCCAAAACTCTGCACTACGGCATCGGCGTATCCGGCCTGCACCAGTTCGCGCTTGATAAGCTCAAGATCGGCCGGCTGCTCGTAATGGAGCTCAATCAGCGTGCCGCCGGTAAAATCCAGACCGAAATTCAATCCCTTGCCTACGAGCGCCACCAGACCGACAACGGTCAAGAGCAGCGTGATGGCGAACGCAATATTGCGAACCGCCATGAAGCGAATAGTATTCTTGATCATGGCCATGCCCTTAGATCCACAGCTTTTTGACGTTACGCCCGCCAAAAATCAGATTAACCATGCCCCGAGTGAACATGATCGCGGTGAACATGGACGTCATGATTCCCAACGATAACGTCACCGCAAAGCCCTTGATCGGCCCAGTGCCCAGCGCAAACAGAATTCCGCCGACCAGCAGCGTAGTGAGGTTACTGTCGATGATGGCCGTAAAGGCACGATCGAAGCCCTCATTGATGGCGCGCTGCACCGAGAGCCCCTTGGCCAGCTCCTCTCGGATACGCGAGAAGATCAGCACGTTGGCATCCACCGCCATGCCGAGCGTCAGTACGATGCCTGCGATACCAGGAAGCGTGAGTGTCGCGCCGATCACTGACATCAGCCCCACCAGCAAAACCAGATTGAATGCCAGCGCCACGGTCGCAAGGAAACCAAAGAACTTGTAGATCAAAACGACGAAGACCGAGACGAATATCAGCGCCCACCAGGTCGACTCCACGCCTTTGGCGATGTTTTCCGCCCCCAGGCTCGGACCGATGGTCCGCTCTTCGGCGAAGTACATCGGTGCAGCAAGACCACCGGCACGCAGCAACAGAGCCAGCTCCGAGGACTCCCCCTGCCCATCAAGCCCGGTGATTCTGAACTGACTGCCCAGCGGGGATTGAATGGTCGCCAGGCTGATGATCTTTTTCTCTTCCTGGAAGGTTTCGACGCGCACTTCCTTTTCGACGCCGTCGACCATCTGCTTCACATAGCTTGTCTGCGGACGCTGCTCGATGAAGATCACCGCCATGCTGCGGCCGACGTTATTGCGCGTTGCCCGATTCATCAGCTCGCCGCCATGGCCATCCAGGCGGATGTTGACTTGCGGACGGCCATTTTCGTCGTAGCTGGCCTGAGCGTCGGTGACCTGATCACCGGTGATGATCAATGACCGCTCCAACTGCGCCGGCGGGCGGCCTTCCTGACGGAATTCAAAGGTCTCGGTAGTAGCGCGCGGCGCGTCCATTTCAGCGGCCAGGCGGAACTCCAGGTTGGCGGTTTTGCCAAGGATACGCTTGGCTTCTGCAGTGTCCTGAACGCCCGGCAGCTCAACCACGATTCGGTTGGCGCCCTGGCGCTGCACCAGCGGTTCGGAAACACCCAACTCGTTGACCCGATTACGAACCGTAGTGAGGTTCTGCTTGATGGAATATTCGCGGATCTCTGCCAGCTTTGCCTCGGTTAGCGACAGCCGGAGCACGTACTGCCCATTACGCTCGCTGGACGCAATATCGAAGTCGCTGAAATTCTTGCGGATCAGGGCCTGAGCCGCAGTTAGCGCGGCCTGATCGGCGAAGCCCAACTGCACTGCATTGTTCTGCGTAGGCAGGCTACGATAGCGGACCCGCTCCTTGCGCAGCAGGCTCTTGACCTCCCCCTCATAGATGGCAAGGCGAGTCTCGATGGCTTTTTCCATGTCCACTTCAAGCAGGAAGTGAACCCCGCCCGACAAATCCAGCCCCAACTTCATCGGGGTTGCACCGAGACTGCGCAGCCAGTCGGGGGTAGTTGGCGCGAGGTTCAAGGCAACTACGTAATCGTCCCCCACGGCCCGGCGGACAATATCCTTGGCCGGCAGCTGATCCGACAGCCGCTGAAGGCGTAGCAGGCCGCCGTTCTCGCTAATCTCTGATGCCTTGACCGTAATGCCTGCATTACTCAACGCGGCAACCGCTTTATCCAGGACTGCCTGGTCGACTTTGAGAGAGGTGCTGGTGCCGGCCAGCTGGATTGCCGGATCATCGGGATAGAGGTTGGGTGCGGAATAAACCAGGCCGATGACCAGCACTGCAAGGATCAGCAGGTATTTCCACAAGGGGTATTTGTTCAGCATGATGCCGCCCACTTAAAGACGAGGGGCGCATTGCGCGCCCCGTCGTTGGTGTTGAAATGAAGTCAGCTTAGATGGCTTTCAACGTGCCCTTGGGCAGGGTCGCCGCGATCGCCACTTTCTGGAACTTCAGTTCGACATTGTCGGAAACTTCGATCACTACAAAATCATCTGCAACCTTGGTGACCTTGCCCGCGATACCGCCAGAGGTAACTACTTCATCACCCTTTTGCAGACCACCGATGAGGTTCTTGTGGTCCTTTGCACGCTTGGCCTGGGGACGCCAGATCATCAAATAGAAGATGACCAGAAAACCGACTAGAAACAGCCATTCGAAGCCACTTCCAGCAGGACCAGCGGCAGCCTCTTGAGCGTAGGCGGCGGGAATCAGAAAGCTCATGTAGCACTCCTGTTGCAGAGATTAGAATTTTGAAATTTCATCATGCAAGCGGCGGTGTTGGCAGACCGCGCTTCGCATAGAAGGCATCGACAAAGGCAGCCAATGTACCCTGTTGGATAGCTTGGCGTAAACTGGCCATCAAACGTTGGTAATGGCGCAGGTTGTGGATTGTATTCAACATACTGCCCAACATCTCACCACACTTATCCAAATGGTGCAGATAGCCGCGGGAGAAATGTTTGCAGGTGTAACAATCGCAGCCTTGTTCCAGCGGCGAGTCATCATAACGGTGTGCAGCGTTGCGAATTTTCACCACGCCGGTATCCGTAAAAAGATGCCCGTTGCGCGCGTTGCGTGTCGGCATCACGCAGTCGAACATATCGACACCGCGGCGTACCCCCTCCACCAGATCCTCTGGCTTGCCCACGCCCATCAGGTAGCGGGGCTTATCAGCGGGCATCTGCAGCGGCAGGAAATCCAGTACGCGGATCATTTCTTCCTTGGGCTCACCCACCGACAGGCCGCCGATTGCAAGGCCGTCGAAACCGATCTCGCACAGGCCTTCCAGTGATCTCATGCGCAACGACTCATGCATGCCGCCCTGGACAATACCGAACAACGCCGCAGCGCTGTCGCCGTGAGCCTCTTTCGAGCGCTTTGCCCAACGCAGCGACAGCTCCATGGAACGACGTGCAACATCCTCCTCCGCTGGATAAGGCGTGCACTCGTCGAAGATCATCACGATATCGGAACCCAAGTCGCGCTGGACCTGCATAGACTCTTCCGGTCCCATGAAGACCTTGGAGCCGTCGACCGGCGAGGCAAAGTAGACACCCTCCTCCTTGATCTTGCGCATCGCCCCCAGGCTGAACACTTGGAAGCCCCCGGAATCGGTCAGTATCGGACCCTGCCACTGCATGAAATCATGCAGATCACCGTGCGCCTTGATCACCTCGGTGCCGGGGCGCAGCCACAGATGAAAAGTGTTGCCGAGGATGATCTGCGCACCAATTGCCTCGATGTCCCGCGGCAACATCCCCTTGACCGTGCCATAGGTACCCACAGGCATGAACGCTGGCGTCTCAACCACCCCCCGCGGGAAGGTCAGGCGCCCGCGGCGGGCCTTGCCGTCCGTAGCAAGAAGTTCGAAGGACATATGGCAGGTACGACTCATGGGGTTTCCTCGGGACCGCGCGGGGCCGGATTGCGCGTAATGAACATTGCATCGCCGTAGCTGAAGAAGCGATAGCGCTCGGCAACGGCCTCGGCGTAGGCCGCCATGGTTTCGGGATATCCTGCGAAAGCCGAAACCAGCATCAGCAGCGTCGATTCGGGTAGATGGAAATTGGTCACCAGGGCATCCACCACGTGGAAGGGCCTGCCTGGATATATGAAGATATCAGTGTCACCACTGAAAGCCTTGAGCGTGCCGTTGCGAGCTGCAGTTTCCAGCGACCTTACACTGGTGGTGCCCACCGCGATGACCCTACCGCCTCGCTGGCGGCACGCCGCAACCGCATCGACCACCTCCTGGCCGACCTCCAGCCACTCGCGATGCATATGATGCTCTTCGATACGCTCGACCCGTACCGGCTGGAAGGTGCCCGCCCCCACATGCAACGTGACGAATGCCGTTTCCACGCCTTTCTCACGCAGCGCTTCCAGCAAGGCCTCATCAAAATGCAGCCCCGCCGTGGGAGCGGCAACCGCGCCGGCACGCTGAGCGTATACCGTCTGGTAGCGCTCCCGGTCGGCGCCATCATCTGGTCGGTCTATATATGGAGGCAAAGGCATATGGCCGACACGATCGAGGAGTGGCAACACTTCTTCGGCAAACTGCAGCTCAAACAGCGCGTCGTGCCGATCCAGCATCAACGCCTCACCGCCGCCTTCGAGATGAATTCTGGTGCCTGGCTTGGGCGACTTGCTGGAGCGTATGTGAGCCAGCACTCGGTGACTGTCTAGAACTCGCTCGACCAGTACCTCAAGCTTGCCGCCAGTGTCCTTCTGGCCAAACAGGCGGGCCGGAATCACCCGAGTATTGTTGAACACCATCAGATCGCCCGGCTGCAGGTAATCCAGCAGATCAGCAAAGCGTCGATGAACGAGCTGCCCGGTCTCACCATCGAGCACAAGCAACCGGCTGGCGCGACGCTCGGCAAGCGGATGGCGGGCTATGAGTGAATCTGGCAACTGAAAGGAAAAAGCGGAGACGTGCATCAGCAGATGATCGGTCGAGGCGCAAGGGGGGCAAAGCTTAGCGGAAACACTGCGATCTGACCACGCCAGACGATTGACCGACCCGCTTCTCATCCCTATACTTCGCCGCCACTGTGCCTCGATGGCGGAATCGGTAGACGCAGCGGATTCAAAATCCGCCGTTGGTAACAACGTGAGAGTTCGAGTCTCTCTCGAGGCACCATTATCTTAATCAACGAAAAACCGAATTCGTTGACAGCCGGACGCTGATACAGCTCGGCATTGCTCCACGCATCAAAACTCTACACCCCGATGTTCGACTCAGTAGCCCCGCAGCCATCAAGGCTTCGGAGGCTATAGGTCCCGCACCACAGCCCATATCAGGCTCGGCAGTGCTGATTCAGACCGTTCAAACAGCGCCAAAACGCGCCGCCTGGACAGGCAAATTCTATGGCTCCGAGGGGTTGGCACTCCTAGCGAGTTATCGTAGAGTGTGCCCACTGTGTTTGCATGGGTCGCTGTTGAATCGTGACCTGGTGCAGTAGATCATTTGATCCGCTACATCCCGTTCGACTCTTTACTCCTTGCAACCAGTTCCCGCCCCTGCCCTGCAGGCGCGCTTCTACTATTGAGCTTCAAGGATACAAAGACATGTCTAATCGTCAGAACGGTACCGTCAAGTGGTTTAACGACGAGAAAGGTTTTGGTTTCATCACTCCCGAGAGCGGTCCGGATCTGTTCGTGCACTTCCGCGCGATCGAAGGCAACGGCTTCAAGAGCTTGAAAGAAGGCCAAAAAGTCAGCTTCGTCGCAGTGCAAGGTCAAAAGGGCATGCAGGCTGACCAGGTTCAAATCCAGGAATAAGCCGCCGCTCCGAAAAGCCCCTGATGGACACATCAGGGGCTTTTTTTATGCGCGTATTCCGTAGAATAAGCGCCTGCCTTACGAACGAGCTTAACGATGCGTAAACCTTTGCTGAACCCACAGGGCCGATTCCCCGCCGCCGGCCTGTTGCGCAGGCTGGCCGCCATGTTTTACGACCTATTGCTTTCAGTTGCGCTGATGATGGTGGTCACTCTGTTGTATCAGCAAATCGTGCTTCGATTGCTTTATGGCGGCGACGGACTCCAAGCCCTTTCAGAAAGCGGCGGCCTGGACATAGATCCGGTTCTTTCTACCTTGCTGCTGTTCAGCCTATTCGGTTTCTTCGCCAAGTTCTGGACCCACACCGGCCAGACGCTTGGGATGCAAGTTTGGGGCATCCGCATTCAGAATGCCGACGGCAGCGCCATCGACCTTTGGCAGGCGCTACTGCGCTTCTTGATCGCGATTTTCTCTTGGCTGGCTCTCGGCATCGGCTATTGGTGGATGCTTTGGGACAAGAAGCAGCGCACCTGGCATGACATCTACTCTGAGAGCCAGGTGGTTCAACTGCCGAAAAATGCGCACAAGAAGTGAAGGCGTTCGAGGCTCTGCAGAGCCTCGCACTACCGCTCAGCCCCAATGCCTCCGCGCCGTCAACGGGTTATCTACATCGTGTGGGTTGGGCGATCCGATTTCAGCGCACCGGCGAGGTAGGTCTCGATCTTGTTGCGTGCTGTCGAATCGCCCTCATTGAACTGCACGCCCACGCCAGCGGCGCGATTGCCCTGAGCACCTTTCGGAGTGATCCAGACAACCTTGCCGGCAACCGGGATCTTCTCCGGCTCGTCCATCAGGCTCAGTAGCATGAACACTTCATCGCCGAGTTTGTAGCTCTTGTTGGTGGGAATGAACAGCCCGCCATGCTTGATAAACGGCATGAAGGCGGCGTACAGCACTGATTTATCCTTGATAGTCAAAGACAGGATGCCATTACGCGGACCGAGGTTTGCTGGCAAGCTCATGCGATGTTCCTAACGACAGTTCGGGAGGAGTCTAACGTGACCCAGGCAGGCTTGCCCACTGCACCAGCAGCGCTTCGAGAAGCAAGACACGGTTGAGGTTGGCTTTGCCCAATACCTTCTGCCGATGAGCCAGGAGCCAGTCCTGTAACGCAATCACCTTGGCCGGTGTGGATTTTTGCGACAGATACTGCACCACCTTCCGCATATCGGCGGCGCCGGGCGCGGCGCTATCACCTGCCATCTGGTGACACAGGATCAAATGCGCCCACTGGCAGAACCAGTCCAACAGCAATGGAAGCGGTAGCGCATTCCAACCTTCGGCCAACTGGCTCGGTGATCGCTGCTGCTTATGCAACTGCTTGATGCCATCAATCACCTGCGCACGCATTTCTAGCGCGCCCACACCGTGAAGTTTCAACGCTTCCAACGGCGAACCCGCCGCTAGCGCCAGCAGCTCCTCCCTGCCTTCCGGCGAAAGATCCGGCAGCTTCCCCGATAACCAGTCCAGGCTCTGCTGCCTTCCAGGCAACGGACAGGCCTGTTGCACGCAACGACTTTTGAGAGTCGGCAGCAGGCGACTTGGCTGGTGGCTCACCAGCAACAGCACCGTATTGCCGGCAGGCTCTTCAAGGCTTTTTAGCAACGCATTGGCCGCGTTAAGATTCATCGCCTCGACAGGCTCCACCAACACTACCTTGCGCCCGCCCAGCTGCGCCGTCTGAGTGATGAAATCGACTAGCTCGCGGACCTGATCGACGCGAATTGCCTTGTCCGCCTCCTCCGGCTCGAGGATGTAATGATCGGGATGCGTCTGGGCTGCCAGCAGCTGGCAGCCTCTGCAAGCACCACACGCGCCCTCCAGCGAGGGCCGCTGGCAGAGCAGCAAGGCCATCAGCCGCTCAGCAAGGTCTCGCTTGCCGATGCCAGCAGGGCCGTGCAAAAGATAAGCATGGGCATGCTGCTGGCGCCCGGCAAGTAACTGCCAAAGCCCGGCCTGCCAGGCGAGCACCCCATCAGCCACGCGCACGCTCCAACAACTCTGGCAGCAGAGCCTGCAAAGTTTGTTGAACGGCCTCAAGCGGCATCCCGGCATCAATCACTCGATAACGATGGGGTGCCTGCCTGGCTCGCTCAAGATAGGCATGCCGCACCGACTCGAAGAATTTCAGGCCCTCCTGCTCGAAGCGGTCCAGGCGGCCTCGCGCTGCGGCACGACTCAGGCCAATCTCCACCGGGAGATCGAAAATCAACGTCAGATCGGGCCTGAGATCGCCCTGCACGAAAGTTTCTAGCTGCTCGATGCGCTGATAGGAAAGCCCGCGCCCACCGCCCTGATAGGCGTACGTCGCATCGGTGAAACGATCACAAATCACTAGCGCACCGCGTGCCAAGGCTGGCCGGATGACCTGATCCAGATGCTGCGCGCGCGCGGCAAAGACCAGCAGCAACTCAGTGTCGCTGCACATAGGTTCGTCGCTGGGCGCCAGCAGCAATTCGCGTATCTGCTCAGCAAGCGGCGTGCCGCCGGGCTCCCGGGTCAACAGCACTTCCTGCCCACGCTCGCGCAGCCGCTCCGCGAGAAACTCTCGATTGGTGCTCTTGCCAGCGCCCTCGGGGCCTTCGAGGGTGATAAAGAGTCCGCTCATTGGGTTGCCTCGCTTGGCGTCGGCATCTGTCTTAGAGCTGGGCTGGAACGATAGTCTGCGCGCCGCTTGAGCTGAAACTCGCGCACCGCTCGATTATGCTCGGCCAGGGTGTTGCTGAATACATGACTGCCGTCGCCGCGGGCAACGAAATACAAGCTCGTGCCTTTGGCTGGATGCAGTGCCGCATGAATGGCCTCGCGCCCCACCATGGCGATGGGCGTTGGCGGCAGCCCGGCCTGGGTATAGGTGTTGTAGGGCGTCGGCCTGCGCAAGTCGCTACGCGTGATCCTCCCGCGATACAGCTCGCCCATGCCATAGATAACCGTGGGATCGGTCTGCAGCAGCATGCCACGGGCCAACCTGCGCACAAAAACCCCCGCGATTTCGCCACGCTCGTGAGGCACCCCAGTTTCCTTCTCGATAATCGAAGCCATGATCAGCGCCTGGTACTCGTCCTTGTATGGCAAATCTTTGCTGCGCCGAGCCCACTCTTCACCAAGTACCGCCTGCAGTCGCGAAAAGGCTCGCTGGAGCAGCTCCAGATCTGTAGTGCCCCGCGTGTAGAGGTAGGTATCAGGGAAGAAACGACCCTCTGGATGCAAACCAGCTTGCCCCAGCCGCGCCATGACATCCTCATCGGAGAGCCCCTGCAGGGTGTGTTGCAATTTGGGCTGTGCTGCCAGTGCGCCACGCACCTGTTGGAAATTCCATCCTTCGACAAGCGTCAGGCTGTACTGGACAACCTCGCCCCTCTGCCAGAGGGCAATCATTTCGCGCGGGGTCATACCGGGCGTCAATCGATACTCTCCACTGTGCAGAGGCTGCTCCGAGAGATTCATGCGCCAATACAATCGCAGCCAAAGCGCATCATGAAGAACACCCTCGGCCTCAAGCTTACGAAAGAGACCACCGGGCGTATCGCCGACGCGAACGTCGAGCATACGAATATCATTCAGAGCTAATGGCTGCTCCAGCACCGAGTGTTGCTTCCACACAGCCAAGCCCCCCGCTACGAGAATCAGTAGCGCAGTGACAAGCACTAACGACAACAGCTTGCGAATCACGAATTACCTGACAGTTCGGCTAGACGGGCCTGAAGTTTACGGGTGAGTGGCCCAGCAGGCCATACATGGTCCATCAATCCGCGCACCGGCCAGATGCCATAAAGACTATTGCAGAGGAATACTTCGTCGGCGCTCAACAGCTGTTCGAGTGCAAGGTCCAGCACCTGGACTTCAAGTCGCAATTCCCGGGCCTGCTCGATGATTTCCGCACGCATGACCCCCGCTACTCCACTCCGGTGCAACGCTGGAGTCGTCAGCACTCCATCTTTCGCCAGAAAAATATTGCTGAAAACTCCCTCGATCACTCTTCCCGAGGTATCTCTCATCAATCCTTCGGCAAAAGCAGGGTCCTGCCACTCCGCCCGAGCCAGCACTTGTTCGAGACGGTTGAGATGCTTCAGGCCGGCAAGCCGCGGCTGCTCTGACAGCCGAGTAGCACAAGCGAACAACCGTACACCGTGCTCGGCATTCTCGGCCGGATAGGTAGGTGCAGGAGAACCGAGCAGCACGCGCCTCGGCGCACCAGCCTGAGCCGAAGCGTAACCCCTCTCTCCATCGCCACGCGTCAGGATCAGCTTGGCGACACCATCGTCCAGAGCAACGCTGAATGCGGAGATCTCCGCCCCAAGAAGAGACAGGTCGCAGGCGAGGCCAAGACGCAGACAGCCTTCTTGTAACCGCTGCAGATGTCGCTCGAGCAACTGCGGCCGGCCGGCGAGAACCCGGATCGTCTCGAACAACCCATCGCCATAGGCCAGGCCCCGGTCACAGACGGACAAGCCCTGTGCGGGCTCTCCGTCCACCCAGCTCAATCTCACTCGCCGAACCGGCGGAACACCAGCGAGCCGTTGGTGCCACCGAAACCAAAGGAATTGGAGATCACCGCATCGATAACCCTCGGCTTGGCCTGCAACGCTACAAAATCGAGGTCGCAACCATCATCCGGCTCTTCCAGGTTGATGGTTGGCGGTGCGACCTGATCACGGATGGCCAGAATGCTAAAGATAGCTTCGACAGCGCCTGCAGCCCCCAGCAAATGCCCTACCATGGATTTGGTCGAGCTCACCGACAGCTCGTAAGCATGCTCGCCAAAGACGGTCTTGATCGCGGCAGCTTCGGCCTTGTCTCCAGCCGGCGTAGAGGTGCCGTGGGCATTGATGTACTGGATCTGGTCGGTATTGAGCTGAGCATCACGCAGCGCACTGCGAATGCATCGCGCTGCACCGGCTCCATCCTCCGGGGGCGAGGTCATGTGGAACGCATCGGCACTCATGCCAAAGCCGATCAGCTCTGCATAGATGGTCGCGCCACGGGCCTTGGCATGCTCCAACTCCTCAAGAACCAGCGCACCAGCACCGTCAGACAGCACGAAACCGTCACGGCCCCTGTCCCAGGGACGGCTCGCCGTCGCAGGGTCATCGTTGCGCGTGGACAAGGCACGAGCTGCAGCGAACCCACCAATGCCCAGGCCACTGGCCGCCATTTCCGAACCGCCGGCAACCATCACGTCGGCCTCGCCATAGGCGATATTGCGTGCGGCCATCCCGATGCAATGCGTTCCCGTGGTACAGGCTGTGGCGATGGCATAGTTCGGCCCCTGCAGCCCAAGGTGGATAGACAGGAAACCGGACACCATATTGATAATGGAGCCCGGCACGAAGAAGGGAGAAATGCGCCGCGGACCTTGCTCGAAGAGTGATCGGCAACTGTTCTCGATATTGGTCAGTCCGCCAATGCCTGAGCCCATGGCTACGCCAATACGCTCACGATTGGCATCGGTAACTTCCAGACCGGAATCACGCACAGCCTGGAAGCTGGCGGCCAGGCCGTACTGGATGAACAGGTCCAGCTTGCGAGCTTCCTTGGCCGGAAGATATTTCTCGATCTCGAAGCCCTTGACCGAACCGCCGAAGCGAGTGGAAAAGGCGGAAAGATCCATATGGTCTATCAGACCGATTCCACTACGGCCGGCGAGAATCCCCTGCCAGCTGCTCGGCACATCGTTACCCAATGGCGATACCATGCCCATCCCGGTAACTACGACGCGTCTTCGCGACACAGCAATTCTCCTCAGGTTACGTTTGATTCATCTCTGCCGATCACCTGACAGACCGAGACGATCCTGCCTAAACACCGCACTGGTGATACGGAGCCAGCGGCGCTTATGTGTATCTCAAAGAAAAGCCGCACTACCTTGTTCAAGGCAGTGCGGCTCTACTGACTCGAAGCGGGTTACGACTTACTGCGCGTGGGCGTTGACGTAGTCGATTGCTTCTTGAACAGTGGTGATCTTCTCGGCTTGCTCATCCGGGATTTCAGTCTCGAATTCCTCTTCCAGAGCCATCACCAGCTCAACGGTGTCAAGGGAGTCGGCACCCAGGTCTTCAACGAAGGAAGCGCTGTTGGTGACTTCCTCTTCCTTGACGCCAAGTTGCTCGGCAACGATTTTCTTGACGCGTTCTTCGATGGTGCTCATACCTTGTTTTCACTCCTATGGAAAAATCCAGGCAGCTGGTCTGCGCGGTAGTTTATAGAAAGCGTTTTCCGCATTTCAAGCTGAAAGCAGGCAAGCATGAACTTGCGTCCAACCTTCTGTCTATAAAAGCACCGCAATTTTATAACGAATAATCAGCCCTAAGACTGCAAACATGCATCAGGCGTCACATTCAGCTCATGTACATGCCACCGTTCACTGGAACCGTAGCGCCAGTGACATAGGAGGCAGCATCAGAAGCCAGAAAAGCGACAACCTTGGCAATTTCCTCCGCCTGACCGAGACGCCCCAGGGGAATCTGTCCCAGCAGCGCGTCACGCTGAGCGTCAGGTAGCTCACGCGTCATATCTGTATCGATGAATCCGGGCGCAACCGAGTTCACGGTAATCCCGCGAGACCCGACCTCGCGTGCCAGGGCACGACTGAAACCCTCGAGCCCCGCCTTAGCTGCGGCGTAGTTTACCTGCCCGGCGTTGCCCATGGCACCAACCACCGAACCGATATTGATGATCCGCCCCCAGCGCGCCTTGGTCATACCCCGCAGAACACCCTTGGTGACGCGATAAAGGCTGCTGAGATTGGTGTCGATCACATCATGCCATTCGTCGTCTTTCATGCGCAGCATCAGATTGTCACGAGTAATGCCGGCATTGTTGACCAGGATCGCCGGCTGGCCGAGATGCTGCTGGATATGCTCGAGTGTCCTTGCTACGGATTCGTCACTGGTGACATCGAGTACCAGCCCTGCACCCTGAATACCATTATCCTTCAGGGTTTCGGCAATTCGTTCAGCACCAGAAGGCGACGTGGCCGTTCCGATAACGATGGCGCCCTGGCGGCCCAGCTCAAGCGCGATCGCCTGACCGATACCTCGGCTGGCACCGGTTACCAGTGCTACTTTGCCTTGCAGAGTCATATTTTGCTCCTTGTTCAAACCAATGCACCGCGTGCGGCAGCAAAGGCCTCGGGGGTGTCGAGATTGTATGTATTGATGCCCTTGACACAGCGCTTGTTCAACCCTGAAAGCACCTTACCGGGACCGCACTCCACCAGATCGGTAATGCCACGCTCGCTGAGCACAACCATCGATTCGACCCAGCGAACCGGACTATAGAGTTGCGCCAGCAAATCGCGCTTGAGGGTATCCAGATCGGCGACGACAGCCGCACTGACGTTTTGAACCAGCGGTATTTGCGGGGCCTGCCAGGCTATAGCTGCAACCGACTCTGCAAAACGCTCTGCCGCTGGCCGCATCAGCTCGCAGTGAGACGGCACGCTTACCGGCAGCGCCATGGCACGCTTGGCGCCACGCGCCTTGCAGGCCTCGATGGCACGCTCAACGGCTGCGGCGCTACCGGCGATCACAACTTGCCCCGGCGCGTTGAAATTCACTGCACTTACCACATCACCTTGCGCAGCTTCACTACAGGCAGCCAGCACATCCGAATCCTCGAGACCCAGAATGGCAGCCATACCGCCCGCCCCCGCCGGAACCGCCTGCTGCATCAACTGGCCACGCAGCTCAACCAGCTTCACCGCTGCGCTGAATGGCAAACTCTCAGCGGCAACCAGCGCAGAATATTCACCAAGACTATGCCCAGCAACAAAAGCAGGCTTCGCACCACCCTCACTCAACCACAGGCGCCACAAGGCAATCGAGGCTGCAAGAATGGCGGGCTGCGTCTTATCGGTCTGGTTCAGCTGCTCTTCAGGTCCTTCCTGGGTCAACGCCCAGAGGTCATAGCCCAGCGCGGAGGAAGCCTCGGCAAAGGTGTCTCGAACGATGGCCTGTTGAGCGCCCTGCTCTGCGAGCATACCCAGGGATTGGGACCCCTGCCCTGGAAAGACGAAAGCGAGTGATGCGGACATGAAACGACTCTCTTCTAGTTCTGTTCGTCGGGGATGCGCCCGTGCTGAGCGCATTGAATAGTCAGTTGGATGGCGAACCATCGGGTGCGGTCACATCGTCACCTCGCCCGGAAGACCGAGCTAACACCAAGCGGAGTTCGAGCCGCTCGCGCAATTGCTCCGGAAGATTGTAGCGAACATCCAATGCGGCACGGCGAATCGCCCATTTAAAGCTTTCCTTACCAGCGCCACCATGACTCTTCACAACAATGCCCTGCAGCCCCAGAAAGCTAGCTCCGTTGTACTGCGCCGGCCTGAGCTCGGTCCGCAACGGGCGTAAAAACGGCAATGCGAAACAACCGACCAACCGAGCCGCAACAGAGCGCTTGAACAGCGACTCGACGCGCTCGGCCATCATCTGCGCCAGCCCCTCGCTAGACTTCAACAAGACATTACCGACGAACCCATCGCAAACCGCGACATCGACTTCACCGCGATACAAACCGTCACCCTCGATGAACCCTCGGTAGTCGAGATCGGCCTTTTGCAGCAACGCCGCCGCCTGCTTGACCTGGTGATTACCTTTGATGTCCTCCGTCCCTACATTCAGCAGGGCCACCCTGGGTCGCTCCACACCCAGCACCTGCGCCGCTACCGACCCCATTACAGCGAACTGGTAAAGCTGTTCGGCCGTGCAGTCGACATTCGCCCCCAGGTCGAGTAACAGGCAAGGCTCCCCACTCGTTGGAATGGCCGTGACCATGGCAGGCCGGTCAACACCCGGCAGGGTTTTCAGCACCTGCCGAGCGAGCGCCATCAACGCACCGGTATTACCAGCACTAACGCAAGCCTGCGCCCTGCCGTCGCGCACCAGCTCCAGAGCGATACGCATAGAGGAACCTGGCTTTCCGCGCAGCGCCTGCGCAGGCCGATCATGCATGTCGATCACTTCATCGGCATGAACAATCTGCAGGCGAGCGCGATCAAACCCTGGATGCCGGGCGACGATGTCTTCGATAAGGGAGGATTGACCAACGAGGATCAGGTGCAGCGAGGGAACTTCAGCCAGACAGTCAAGACTGGCCGGGACAATGCAACGGGGACCGAAGTCCCCGCCCATTGCGTCGATCGCGATGATCGGAGCAGACAAGACTTACTCGTCAGCGCCCTTGTCGATCACTTTACGACCACGGTAGAAACCTTCCGGGGAAACGTGGTGGCGCAGGTGAACTTCACCGGTGCTCTTTTCCACGGACAGGGCATTCGGCTCGAGCGCGTCGTGCGAACGACGCATATCACGGGCGGAACGGGATTTTTTGTTCTGCTGAACAGCCATTGGGATCAACTCCTAAACGTTTGGGTCACGCTTTAACTGAGCCAGTACGCTGAACGGGTTGGACCGCGATACCTCGTTCTCACTCGGCTCGGGCTCATCAGGCCCAGCCGGCGGCTGGCAAATTTCAAGGTCATGGAGTGGAACAATCGGAAGAGCGAGCAAGAGCTCCTCTTCAACCAGCGCCAGCAGATCCAGAGGATCCTCTCCCACTTCCAGCACGTCGTAGCCCTTGGGCAGGTGCTGACCGCTCGCCCCTTCATTCACGACGGCGTACTCGCACTCGCTGTGAATAGGCAGAACAACCGGCTCCAGACAACGCTGGCAAATCATTTTGACCTCAACATCCAGCTCACTGCGAATAACCACAGTACGCTGTTCGTCGCGCCCAAACTCCAAACGGGCGCGCACCACACCTTCGTCGCCCTCAAGAGGATCAACGAGCCGCTTCAGCTCAGACAATTGCAGCTCACCCTCAAGGGTAGCCGCTCGGTCAGCGAGCTTGCGCGGGTCAACGTGCGGAGGTATCGGTCCTTTCAACATAAGCGCGGCATTCTAGGGATGCGCCTCTCGACTGTCAAAGGAATTCAACCCCATAATTCTGCCTCGCCGACCAAGCATCAGGCACTGTATATATAAGGAAGGAACATGCGCCAACTGCTTCTCGCATCAAGCTCGCCTTATCGTCGCGAGCTCCTTTCGCGCCTGCATCTGCCCTTCCACTGCAGCGCACCGGATATCGACGAATCGGCGCAGGACGACGAGCCAGCCGAACACCTAGTGCAACGACTAGCCGAGCAAAAGGCCCAGGCACTCGCACCGAATCATCCGGACCACCTAATCATTGGCTCCGATCAGGTTGCGATGCTGGGCCGCGAAATCCTTGGCAAACCCCATACACCGGAACGGGCCATGGAGCAGTTGAAGGCATGCAGCGGTAACAGCGTGACCTTTCTCACCGGTCTTGCCCTGCTGGACAGTCGAAGCGGCAGATTGCAGCTCGATTGCGTGCCCTTCACCGTGCACTTCCGGGAACTCGATGAGTCGCGCATCGAACGCTACCTACGAATCGAGAAACCCTATGACTGCGCCGGCAGCTTCAAGGCCGAAGGACTTGGTATCAGTCTTTTCCGCTCAACCTCAGGGTCCGACGTCACCAGCCTGATCGGCCTGCCACTGATTCGACTGGTGGATATGCTGCTCCAGGAAGGCGTACAGATCCCCTAAACCAGCCAGAAGCCGCGCCCTACCGCAACGCCGGCCCGGAAAAGCCAACCAGCATCGCCAATCGCTCGGCCACACTGGCGCCCAACCTCTTGGTAAAGCGATCCAGCGGCGAATCCTTGACTGTGAAGTCGACCAGCTCCTCCTCGCCAATCACATCCCGCGCGACGTGACTGGTACTCCCCAAGCCGTCGATCAAACCCAGCTCGAGCGCCTGCTCCCCAGACCAAATCAACCCCGAGAATAACTCTGGATGCGCGGCTTCCTGGAGGCGGTCGCCACGCCCCTTTTTCACGCTATCGATAAATTGGCGGTGAGTCGTTGCCAGCACACCTTTCCAGAATGCGGTTTCTTCCGGCTTTTCAGGCTGAAACGGATCAAGGAACGCCTTGTGCTCGCCCGAGGTGTAGACACGCCGCTCGACGCCCAACTTGTGCAAGGTGTCGACAAAGCCGAAAGTCGCCGCAGTCACACCAATGGAACCCACCAAACTGGATTTGTCGGCGTAAATTTCATCCGCCGCACTGGCAATGTAATAAGCACCCGAAGCCCCGAGATCAGTGATGACGGCATAGACCTTGATCGCCGGATATTCTCCACGCAACCGCCTGATCTCGTCGTAAATATAACCGGACTGCACCGGGCTACCGCCAGGGCTGTTGATGCGCAACACCACGCCCTTAGTGTTGGCATGCTCGAACGCAGCACGCAACGCACCCACTACGTTGTCGGCACTTGCAGGCTCTTCGTCGGCAATCATTCCACGCACATTAATGATCGCCGTATGCCCATCTCCCACCACCGTTTTATCACCGCCAAACTGCAACAGGGGTGTAAAAAGCGCCAGCGCACCAAACAGATAAATGAAGGTCAGCGACTTGAAGAAAATTCCCCAGCGCCGCGCTCGGCGCTGCTCCTGGATTCCAGCAAGCAGAGTCTTTTCCAACAGCTTCCAACTATTGTTCTCTTCTTTACTCTCGCCCACCGGGGCCTTCCACTCATCAGACATAGCTTTCAACCTCAGTGATACGATCAGAACCCAGCCAGCGACTGATCTCCGGGAATTCATTCACAACAAAGCGCGGCGAGCACGCCAGCAACACCTCAACAGACTGCGCGCCATAGGTAACAGCAGCGCTATCCAGCCCTGCCCGACTAGCCATCCGCAGATCGAAAACCGAATCACCCACCATCAATGCCCTCTCCGGTCGAACACCGCAGTGAGCCAGGATTTCATGGATCATCAGCGGATCAGGCTTGCTCGCCGTTTCATCTGCACATCGGGTGATATCGAAAAAATCCTGCCAACCTTGCACAGCCAAGGCTCGATCGAGACCGGCACGCCCCTTCCCCGTCGCGACCGCCAGGATATGTCCGCGATCACGGAGCACCTGCAAGGTCTGGGCGACGCCTGGATACAAGACTGAAGGCTCTGCTTCGAGCGCAAGATAGTGTTCACCATAAGCACGACGAAAAACCTCGACCATCTTCGGATCCGTCACATCGGGATATAACGAAGCGATCGCTTCCGGCATTGCCAATCCGATGATGCCCTTGATCTGCGCAGCGTCACGCCGAGGCAAACCACAGATGTCCGCCGCCATGCTGACGGACTCTACGATGCGCCCGATGGAGTCCACCAAGGTTCCATCCCAATCGAAAATCAGAACCTCATAATTACTCAATTAGCTTACTCAGTGTCTGCGCCCAGACCTCATCGACCGGTGCCTCGAGCCTCAGTTCACCGCCATCGAGCAACGGCACCGTTAACTCATAGGCATGCAGGAACAGGCGCTTCCCGCCCAGCTCCCGGATTTCGCGCGAAAAATCCTCATCGCCATACTTGCTATCCCCAGCGATAGCATGACCAGCATGCAATGCATGCACGCGAATCTGATGGGTTCGCCCTGTGATCGGCCTGGCCTCAACAAGCGTGGCGAAATCACCAAAGCGCCGCAGCACGCGAAAAAGAGTCAGGGCCTCCTTTCCGTCCTCGGTCACTTCTACCATGCGTTCGCCAGAGCGCAGCGTATTCTTCAACAAAGGTGCGTTGACCTGCTTCTTGCCGGTTTCCCAGCGCCCTCGCACCAGCGCCATGTAACGCTTATCCACCCCATCGCCACGCAGCGCCTCATGCAAATGCCGCAGCATACTGCGCTTCTTGGCGATCATGAGCAGACCCGACGTATCGCGATCGAGGCGGTGCACCAACTCCAGCTCTTTGGCGTCAGGCCGCAACTGGCGCAACGCCTCGATCACGCCGTAACTCAGCCCGCTGCCGCCATGCACAGCAATGCCAGCCGGCTTGTTGAGCACGATCAGAGCCTTGTCCTCGTAAACGATCGCCGCCTCCAGGCGCTCCAGCAATCCCTGGGCCAGTGGCGCCGGCTCATCGCGCTCTGCCAAGCGCAACGGCGGAACGCGTACTAGATCTCCGGCCTGCAGCTTGTACTCGGGCTTGATTCGCCCTTTATTGACCCGCACCTCGCCCTTACGCAGGATGCGATAGATGAGCGTCTTGGGCACACCCTTGAGCTGATTGCGGAGAAAGTTGTCGATACGCTGGCCGGCAAGCTCCGGCGACACCTCGAGCATCTGCACGCCGGAGGTCTGAGAAGGGGTATTGGTCATCGCCGCATGATAGCAATTTCATCGATTTGAAGCACTTGGACATTGCTGTTATAGTCGCGAACGCCGCCAAAAACGGCCAGGCCGCGAATGCCAGCGATATCGCCATTCCGGCTCAGCAAAATGTACAGGACGTGAGGCCGTCCGACGGAGCTTTCCTCGTGTATCGGTGAAGCTCCGAAACAAGCCTTGAAGACATGATGCGTGCCCCCTTTTGGGGAATCGCGATAATCGATAACCCGCTCCCGGATTCGACGAGTGGCACCCGATTTTCAAAGTATGAGTGTTGGGTGGAGATGCACAGTCATCGGAATGCGTAGCAAAGGCTTTCACAGACGCTTCATTCCGTCCGCTACCGATGTCTGATTCCTCCTCCCCAGGGTTTGTACGAAAAGACCAGCCAAACGAAGGTTAGGCACGGCGAAAGCCGGCAAGTAGGCGCAGTTTACGGCTTGTAACAAGCGGTCCCAGCCGGTTTCGACGCGCATTTCCGTTGCGCAGGCGCTTTTTTTCGTACAGTACCCAGCAGTGCTTCTGTTCCGACAGCAGCAGGAGATGTCGTCGCGACGCTTGGCCGAACTGGCCTCCCATCGCTGGACACTGGAGTGCCTTACAACCATTCCTGACTCACCTGACACCGACCGCGAGAGTCGTGTGTGCCGAGCGTTGTTTCCCGATGCCATGGAAACCGACGGTACTACATGAAAAGAATGCTAATTAACGCAACTCAGCCTGAAGAGTTGCGTGTTGCGCTGGTCGACGGTCAACGCCTGTTTGATCTCGATATCGAATCCGGCGCTCGCGAGCAGAAGAAAGCCAATATCTATAAAGGCAAAATCACTCGCGTCGAACCCAGCCTTGAAGCGGCTTTTGTCGACTTCGGTTCTGACCGCCACGGTTTTCTCCCTCTTAAGGAAATCTCACGCGAATACTTCAAGAAGACGCCTGAAGGCCGCGTGAACATCAAAGACGTTCTGAGCGAAGGCCAGGAAGTCATTGTCCAGGTAGAAAAGGAAGAGCGTGGCAACAAGGGCGCGGCCCTGACCACCTTCATCAGCCTGGCTGGCCGTTATCTGGTGCTGATGCCCAACAACCCGCGGGCGGGCGGGATCTCCCGTCGTATCGAAGGTGAAGAGCGCAACGAGCTGCGCGAAGCCCTGAACGGCCTGAATATTCCCGCGGACATGGGCCTGATCGTACGCACCGCCGGCCTGGGTCGCTCCAGCGAAGAAATGCAGTGGGACCTCGATTACCTGCTGCAATTGTGGAGCGCGGTCAAGGAGGCCTCGGCCGAGCGCTCGGCACCCTTCCTGATCTACCAGGAATCCAACGTCATCATCCGCGCCATCCGTGACTACCTGCGCCAAGATATCGGTGAAGTCCTGATCGACAGCGTGGAAGCTCAAGATGAAGCGCTGAGCTTCATCCAGCAGGTGATGCCGCAGTACGCCAGCAAAATCAAGCTGTACGAAGACAGCGTGCCGCTGTTCAATCGCTTCCAAATCGAAAGCCAGATCGAAACCGCCTTCCAGCGCGAAGTGAAGCTGCCCTCCGGTGGCTCGCTGGTCATCGATCCGACCGAGGCCCTGGTCTCCATCGACATCAACTCGGCACGCGCCACCAAAGGCGGCGACATCGAGGAAACCGCGCTACAAACCAACCTGGAAGCCGCCGAGGAAATTGCCCGCCAGCTGCGTCTGCGAGACATTGGCGGCCTGATCGTCATTGACTTCATCGACATGACTCCGGCGAAGAACCAACGCGCCGTGGAAGAGAAGATGCGCGAAGCGCTCGAAGCCGACCGCGCCCGCATCCAGGTCGGTCGCATCTCCCGCTTCGGCCTGCTGGAGATGTCCCGCCAGCGCCTGCGTCCTTCGCTTGGCGAAACCAGCGGTATCGTCTGCCCGCGCTGTAACGGCCAGGGCATCATCCGTGACGTCGAGTCGCTGTCGCTGGCGATCCTGCGCCTGATCGAGGAAGAAGCACTCAAGGACCGCACCGCCGAAGTCCGCGCCCGCGTACCCTTCCAGGTCGCCGCCTTCCTGCTCAACGAAAAGCGCAACGCGATCACCAAGATCGAGCTGCGTACCCGCGCGCGCATTTTCATTCTTCCGGACGACCACCTGGAAACGCCGCATTTCGAGGTGCAGCGCCTGCGTGATGACAGTCCGGAAATCATGGCTGGCCAGGCCAGCTACGAGATGAGCCCGACCGAAGCGGAAGACGCTCAGCCGGCCGCATCGACCCGCACACTGGTCCGCCAGGAAGCGGCCGTGAAGACCGCACCTCAGCGTACCGCGCCAGCCCCAGCGCCTGCCGAGCCGGTTGCCAGCAGCGCAGCACCAACCACACAGGAGCCAAGCCTGTTCAAAGGCCTGGTCAAATCCCTGGTTGGCTTGTTCGCCGGCAAGTCGGAAGCTCCGGCCGCAGAAGTCGAGAAGAAGACTGCCAGCAGCCGCGCACCGCGTAACGATGAACGCCGTAGTGGTCGCCAGCAAAATCGCCGCCGCGAAACCCGTAGCGCACGCGATGAAGAGCGCAAGCCACGTGAAGAGCGCGCGCCACGCGCGGAGCGCCAGCCACGTGAAGAGCGTGCGCCACGCGCGGAGCGCCAGCCACGCGAAGAGCGCGCCCCCCGCGAGGAACGTCAGCCGCGTCAGCGCGAAGAGAGCAAGCCACGCGAACAGGTCGAACCGAATGACGCTCAACCACAAGCCCGTCGCGAGCGCGCCCCCCGCGAGGATCGTCAACCTCGCGAAGAGCGCAAGCGTGAGCTGCGCGCGCCCATTGATGAAGCCATCGATATCGCACAGGCACCAAGCGAGGAGACGGTCGAGCGCAAGCCACGCCAGCCGCGCGAAGAGCGCAAGCCACGTGACGAGCAGATCCTGAACGAAGACATTGCTCAGCCAGAAGATATTGCCGAGGACACGCAGAACGAGCAGGAGTCTTCCGAAGGCGGTGATCGTCCTCGTCGTCGCTCCCGTGGTCAGCGCCGCCGCAGCAACCGCCGTGATCGTCAGCGTGACGCCAATGGCAACGAGATCGAAGATGGCGAAAACAGCGGCGAAGGCGTAGCCGATGAAGCCAACGAAGGCAGTGCTCCAATCAAGTCTGAGCAGCTTGCCGTCGCCGCCACTGCTGCAGCGCTAGCGGCTAACACTGCTGATACCGAGCCAGCGACCAGCACCGTTCCGGCAGTTCAAGCAGAGCCGGTTGCAGAGCCAACTGTTGCCGAACCGGTTGAGCGGATCGAGACGCAGCCTGCTTCCGTAACGCAGGAACAGGCCAAGCCTGAAGCTGTAACTGAAGCGCCCATTGACACAGCCCCTGTCGCTATCCAAGCACCGGCCGGAGAGTCGGCAGCGAACGAGCCCGCACCGGCAGTTGTTGCCGAGCCAGCCGTCGCCGTTGTCGAGCCCGCCATCGTCGTGACAGGTCCTGCGCAACAGGCTGAACCTGCCGCACCGGCTCCGACTCCGGCGCTGACTCCGTCAGGCCGCGCGCCGAACGACCCGCGCGAAGTGCGTCGCCGTCGTCGTGAAGAGGAGCGCCTGGCCAGGGAAGCTGCCGAAGCCAAAGCCGCCGCAGGCGTAGCCGAAGCAGAAGCAC
>Ga0233369_1000008_pt1 | contig 145211 bp, 129 predicted proteins | sample ElkDunMinimDraft_26_FD_191537 | JGI IMG/M metagenome (GOLD analysis project Ga0233369, IMG submission 191537) | Fecal eukaryotic communites from dung pellets of Tule Elk in California, USA - Elk Dung D16 | ecosystem: Host-associated > Mammals > Digestive system > Large intestine > Fecal... | reverse complement strand
GTGGACACCCTTGCCTTCAGCTAACACTTCCAACTGTAATGGCGTGTTCGGGACTTGCACCCTAGAGTTATCGCCCATGCCGGGCGCACAACAGAAAAGCCTTAATCTCACGATTAAGGCTTTTTAACTAACCAACTAATAAACTATATTAACCTACTCTACGATCACGTTCTACTTTTTTACCTTCTATTCTGCGTTTTGAATCGCCGCGACGCTCAAAATTTTTCTTACGATCTTCACCTCTTTTGAAAGAGTGATCTCCACGTTTTGCAAACTTCTCTTTCCAAATTTCCTTTTGCTCAGGCGTCAAGATTTTTTCAAATTTTTCACGTTGAGCTAAACGTTCTTTACGAAATTGTTCGCGCTCTTTTTGTCTTATTTCGTGCTGTTTTTTAAATTTATTTGCCTGATCCAATTGCAACTTGTAAATATCATTACGTTGCTTTGATGTCAAACTAAGTTCCTTTTCAAGCTTTTCTGTACGCTTTTCAGCAATTTGTTCTGGGCTTAATTTAACCATATCTTTGCGTACATATTCCTTACGTACATAAGATTTTTTATCAGAATTAGGTTTCTTTATTACCTCTTGAGCTAAAGCTCCAAAACTAATACCTGATAATACTATTGCTAATGATAAAAACTTTTTCATTTTATTGTTCTCCCTTCTTTTTAATTATAAACTTTATAGTACAATAGATGCGAAAACAATCAAATTGTTTAATTTGAGTTTAGTTAAAAATTGTTAAGAAGAAATAAGGAAATTTTGGGATGGTCTATAAACAAAAAATGCTTTCATCTCGAAAAGCACATCATTTTAACTTTTAACTTTCATCAGAAAGTTAACTTCTTGTTAACGTTTCTGACTTTTTGTTTGTTCTGTTTTGGTTGGTTGTTCTACGAATCCCCAGTTAGTCACATAGTACATATATGGGCTTCTTGTCAATAATGATTTTTTTTCTTTTTGTTTTCTTATCATATTTTACCTTTCTTTTAATCATTTGTTGTATAAACAACAATAACCGAGCCAAACATGTTTTACTGACACAAGCAGCTATTTCTAGCCTGTTGTAACAAAATAAATAACCAAAATGGCTAATATACTAAGTACTAAAAAGAATATTTTCCATAAACTATACGGGCGATCGCCATATACTCTACCCGAAAAAGCATTAATCAACACACTATAAGTTTTGTTTTTATATTGATAAGAAGACATATACAAAGGCAACAAGATATAACGCAAAGTAACATCACTAATCTCTGTCTCATAATCTCCAATACGCTGTTCGTTACCTCCTATATCACGACGAATCCAAAATTGTACTTCACGATCAATTACCTCTTGCGCTCGTTCAAAACCATAGTGATGGTCTTTTTGGAATGTTTGCGCAAGAAAACCACTTAAATATTGTTCATCAAAGGGAACAAGCTTCTCTAAATTCCATGAATTGACTTTATCCGAATTTGCTTGTGTAAGAGAAGTCGAGGCGCAAATAAGAATATCATTCAATTGCCCCGACACTGTACCGGATGCATAACTCCATCTCGTCTTTCGATCTTGAACGGTACGCGATTTTCCATTTCCATCACGAACTGTTCTATTTACATAGTAATAATCCCCTCGCTCCCCTTCATAATCAGACGCTACATACGCATTATAACTCCAATACGGTATATACACTCCTTTCAAGCCATTGACAGAATGTGCGTCCAAAACATACTTCAAATCATTGGGTGCAAACCAAAGTGTCTTTCCCCAGTTTTTGAGATTAGTTAAAGCCAATTTGTAATCAATTCCAAAGGGCAATACTGCATTCGGTCGAATGACACGTTCGGTATGGTGATCAATTACCAACGGAGACGCACAAAATGGACAGTTTGTCGAGACAATATGCGCATCCAGTGTTGTACTTGCACCACAATTGCTACAACTCGCAACTTCGGCTTCTTGATGTAATACCTCATCTTGCTTATCCGCAATACTTGCTGAATAATCATCAATCGGTATAGGTGTCAAATCCAAGGTAAATTGTGTTGCATCATATTTTGGGATCTCATTTTTTTGACCACAATATGTACACAACAAAAAGGATGTGCCAGGCAAATAATGTAATGGTGCAGCACAACCTGCACAACGTAAATTTTTCTTTACCTCTGTTGTTTTATCTTCGAAAGACATAAAATTCCAAACGTATTAAGCTCCTGGTATTGGAGGTGGTGTATTTTGGAATAAAGAAGCTAGTTCTGCATTTTCTCCAGCTTTTTCCCAAGCCGCTAAGCCAGCATACCAAACCAAAGTCTCTTTTTGAATTGCGCCAGAAGTAACTAACCTTTGTACTTCACTTGATGACACTGGACCTTGTTGCTGACCCTGAGACACGTAGAAAATACTTTTTTGCTGTTGGTCTGGAAGAGGTGGAGGTACTGCTGCTCCAGACTGCTGAGGTGAGGTATTTCCTTCAAATTTACGTTCTTGAAAAATATTGCCCATTTGTCCCATCATGCCCATACCAAGCCCTGCTCCCATTCCAGCGCCCATGATGCCACCGCCATTTGGATTTTCGGCAGCTTTCTCCATAGAGTTTGCTGCTTGGAATTGTGCAAAAGCCCCCATATCGCCAACTATGCCCATACTACTTCGCTTATCCAAAATTTTCTCAACTTCTTCTGGTAAGGAAATATTCTCAATCAAAAATTTGTTTAGGTTTAAGCCAATTTCATTAAACTCTGGACTAATCTTATCCTGTATAACTTTAGAAACTTCGTCGTAGTTGGAAGCCAAATCCAAAACTGGAATTTTCGATTCTGCAATAGCATCCATACCGCGTGCAACAGCCAGATTACGCAATTGTTCATTGATATGATCTACGGAGAAATCCGGATTTGTGGCAGCTATTTCTTTTAGAAATATTGCTGGATCTTTTACACTAAACGCATAATTTCCAAAAGCGCGTAAACGAACTGGTCCAAATTCAGCATCACGTAGCATAATTGGATTTTTCGTTCCCCATTTTTGATTTGTAAACTGACGTAAACTCACGAAGAATACATCAGCTTTAAAAGGACTATTAAAACCATATTTCCATCCTCTTAAGGTGGTCATAATAGGCATATTTTGCGTATTGAGTTCGTATCTACCCGCTGTAAATACATCAGCGATTACACCTTCATTCATAAATACAGCAGCTTGACCTTCACGTACAGTCAGCTGTGCACCCATTTTTATTTCATTTTGATATCTCGGGAATTTCCAAACGATAGTATCTTGCGTATTGTCAACCCATTCAATTATATCAATAAACTCATTGCGTAATTTGTTAAATAAGCTCATTTCTTTTTTTCATTTAAGTTTATAACAACTTAAATATAGGAAAATGATTAACATAATAGATTAGTGATAAACAAAAAAAACTCAACTTCAAATTGAAGTTGAGCTTTTTATTTAGAGCCTCTTATCGGAATCGAACCAATGACCTACTGATTACAAGTCAGTTGCTCTACCAGCTGAGCTAAAGAGGCCTTTGGAGTGGAGGGAGAAGGATTCGAACCTTCGAAGCCGAAGCAACGGATTTACAGTCCGTCCCATTTGACCGCTCTGGAACCCCTCCAGACCTGTGAATTCTCACATTTGAGCCTCCTATCGGAATCGAACCAATGACCTACTGATTACAAGTCAGTTGCTCTACCAGCTGAGCTAAGGAGGCGTACTGTTTAAGAACGTGCTGCAAATATCTAAACTTGAAATCAATATTCCAAACATTTAGAACCTTAAATCTTCAGCTAAACAGTAATAAACTGAATATCAAATCAATTTTTTTATAATAATTTAAGATATTATTGACCAAAACTCACTTTTACAGTGATATTGGCAGTCTTTGCGCGAGAAGTCGTATTAAATACACCGCCGTAAGAAAAGTCTTCGTTGTTATTTTGACCTGTAATTTGAAAAACACCCAGATCAGCTTTCAACAATGAGCCTAGACTACTGCCCGACTCTTTCGCGATATTCTCTGCTCTAGATTTTGCATTTTGTGAAGCTTCTGCAATCAATGCCAACTTCAAATCTTCCAATTTGGAATAATAGTAATTTGGCGCATTAGATGCGAGCTCCACGCCCTGAGAAATTAGTCCAGAAATTTCGCGTGATGCATTATCTACTTTATCCAAATCGCGAGATTCTACACTTACAGTCTGGTTCAAACTGTAACCTGTAAATGTATTGAAGCTATTACCGCGTTCATCAGTATGGTAACTAAAGTCACGAATAATATTCACCGCATCAAATAGAATTTCATTTTCTTTAATGCCTTTTTGCACTAAGAAATTTTTGACCAAATCACGGTCTTGACGCAATTGTTCAGAAGCTTCACTCAGATTCATTGACTTGCGACTATATGAAGCCGACCACTTCACAATATCAGACTCAAAATCCTTTTTGGCATTGCCGGTTACATTGATTGTATTGTTTACCTTGAATTTATATTTGTAGGCATTCCCCAAAATAAAAGCTGCCGCTATCACTGCAACAGCAGCTATGATACTTACGATTACGGTTGTAGATTTCATAATTATATTTTCTATTTATGATATAACGTATACATTGTAATTAACGTGCCAAAATTGTTGCAAAAAGATAATTATAGAATGTCTACTTTTATTGTTACAAATAATATGGTATTATCCTAATGAAAAATAAAGCACTATATACGGCACTTTTGGTTGGATTCTCACTCCAGGGAAATGCACAGCAAAAGCCACCTATTGATTACACTGTATTTGATTCGTGGAAAAACATATCTGCTCAAAATTTCTCCAAGTCAGGGAAATTTATCTACTATACGATTTCACCACAAGAAGGCGATGCCGTCACTGAATTAAAAGATCAACAGAATAATCTAATTTTTAAGCTCGAAAGAGGAACTTCATCCAAAATAACCGAAAACGAGAAATTTTTCATTAGCAACATCAAACCATTTTTCAAAGAAACGCGCGAAGCTAAAATTAAGAAAAAGAAGCTTGATGAAATGCCAAAAGACTCTTTATCGGTCTTCAATATTTCTACCAAAGAAGCTGTAAATCTTGGCGCCATTAAAAATTGGAAATCACCAAGATTAGTTACTTCATACATAGCTTATCAACAGGAAATTGAAATTCCTACTAAACAAGATACGACAAAAAAAGTCGTTATTTCGGATTCTACCACAACAAAATCTGTTGCTTCTAAAAAAGCCCCTGCTAAAAAAGAAACGGTTTTGGTACTTTACAACTTGCAAAGCAAAGACACCATTCAAATTTGGAAAGCTGACAGTTACTATTTTGATGACAATGAAAAGTATTTAGTCTATAACAAAAAAGGAGCAGACAAAGATACGACTGGCGTTTCAGGCTTATATATTTATGATTTGGCTAAAAAATCCGAAAAGAAAATAAGCAATGGTAAAGGAAATTACAAAAACATCAGTTTTGATGATTTGTCGCAAAGATTAGTGTTCTTAGCCGATAAATCCCCGGAAAAAGCGCAAATCAAAGATTTTAAAGTTTACCATTATAATTGGCAGACAGATACAGCGACAGTGTTATTAGACAAACAATCAACAGGTATTCCTGCGAATTGGTATTTTTCGGCGGATGGCAATTTAAATTTCAGTGCTGATGGCAAAAAATTATTGTTGGGCTTAGCCCCTATCCCGAAGGTAAAAGACACTACACTCGTTGAATTTGAAAACGCGAAAGTGGATATTTGGCACTGGCAGGATGAATCATTGATGACACAACAATTAGTAAATGTTGGACGTGAACGCGCTAAAAGTTTTGAGGCTGTATACCATTTTAACAATCAACGCTTAATTCCTTTGAGTGATGAAAATTTTGGCAGATTATTCACCACAGCTACAGGAAATGAAGAATGGGCACTTAGCTCACAAGTAACCAAAGAAAACAAAATTGCATCGCAATGGTCTCTTGGGAATCCACAAGACATTTATTTGGTATCAACTAATACGGGTAATAAAATATTAATCAAAAAGAATCACATAGGTCAGGCATATTTGTCTCCGAATGCTACACATATTGTATTTTATAATACCGATAAGTCGATATGGTCTGTATATGAGATCGCTAAAGAACAGGAAATACTTTTAACACAGAATCTTTCTGTTTCTTTTGCGGATGAACTTAATGATGTACCCGCCTCGCCGAGTTCGTACGGTTATGCAGGCTGGTCTGAAGATGGCAAAGGTATTTATATCAATGATCGATACGACATTTGGTATTTTAGTTTTGATGGAAAAAACAAAGTGAATGTGACAAACAATTATGGACGTCAAAACAACATTGTATTGCGTGCACAAATTTTTAGAAACAGTGATCCGCGTCAAGCATCAAACATTATTAATCCAAAAAAATTACTTTTGCTCACATCGTTTCATGAGAAAACAAAAGAAAATGGATTTTTCAAATTAGAATTAGGCAAGAAAAATGGTTTAAAAGAGATAATTCAATCCAAAAACGTTTACAAAAGGTTAATCTCTAATGAAGACAACACAATTTTCGCATTATCACGCGAAAACTATGTTGAATATCCAGATTTGTACCTAACAAAAGATTTTGTAAACCTTTCGAAGCTTACAGATATCAATCCGCAACAAAAGAACTACAATTGGGGGACTGCTGAGCTAGTAAAATGGACGACACCAAATGGCTATGCTGCTGAGGGAATATTATATAAGCCAGAGGATTTTGATCAAAGTAAAAAATATCCCATCATCTCCTATTTCTACGAGACACATACAGAAGGATTATATAGTTACCACGAACCTGCTCCTACGCCATCGCGTTTGATGATTTCGTATTTTGTAAGTAATGGTTATTTAGTATTCTCTCCGGATATCCGCTACAAAACTGGACAACCAGGCAAAGACGCAGAAGAATATGTAAACTCAGGCATGAAATTCTTAGCGCAAAATCCGTGGGTAGACGAGACAAAAATGGCGATTCAAGGGCAAAGTTGGGGCGGCTATCAAGTAGCACATTTGATTACACGTACCAACATGTACGCTGCAGCATGGTCTGGTGCGCCTGTAGTCAATATGACTTCTGCATATGGTGGTATCCGCTGGCAAACGGGTATGTCAAGACAATTTCAGTACGAAAAGACGCAGAGCCGTCTAGGGGCTACATTGTGGGAAAACCGCGATTTGTACATTGAAAACTCTCCATTATTCTTTTTGGATAAAGTAACTACTCCAGTCGCTATTATGCACAATGACAATGATGGGGCTGTGCCTTGGTACCAAGGTATAGAAATGTTTACGGCACTTCGTCGTCTGCAAAAGCCTGTCTGGTTATTGAATTACAATGGAGACGAACATAATTTGATGCAACGCCAAAACCGTAAAGATATTCAAATTCGTCAAGCACAATTCTTTGACCACTTCTTAAAAGGAAAACCTGCAGCCGATTGGATTAAGCACGGCGTAAAAGCGATTGATAAAGGTATAGATTGGGGTTTACGCGAAAGCGATTAAAAGATAGATCAATATTAATTAAACAAAATGAGGGTTCAGATACAAGTCTGAACCCTCATTTTGTTTTCAAACCTTTTTAAATGATATTTAATACATAGACTATATTTAATTAATCCTGCAACTCTATGTGTAGTATGCTTACATATTAAAAATTTTAAATAGTCATTTTTAGTAAGTGAGCACTCAAAAAAGCAATTTAAACCAAAAATCGATACTAAAAAACTATTTTTTAATAAAAACTAGCATTTTTTTTGATATAAAATCCGTAAAATTCAGATTATTTCTATTTTTTTTCATTTTTTTTCAAAAAAAATTATAAAAATCTAAAATCATAATGTATTTTTGGTCATCATTAATCAAATAGACAACAAAATACAACCAAACAAACATAAGATGTCAAACTTCAGATTCGAATCCGTAAACGCTGCAGCCTCAAGAACAGCTTTACCAGAAGAAAAAGTAAGTACGAAAAGAGCGATAAACATTTATGGAAAAAATGTTTTCACAAACTCAAAAATGCAAGCTTACTTACCTAAATCAACTTTCAAAGAACTTAGCAAAGCAATTGAAGATGGAACGCAAATCTCTCGCGAATTAGCTGATGTGATTTCACAAGCTATGAAGACTTGGTCTATCGAGAATGGCGCCTCTCACTATACACACTGGTTCCAACCTTTGACTGGTACAACTGCTGAGAAACATGATGCTTTCTTCGAACCTGATGACAATGGTGATGCTATCGAAAAATTCACTGGTGATGCATTAGTTCAACAAGAGCCAGATGCTTCTTCATTCCCAAATGGTGGTATCCGTAATACTTTCGAAGCGCGTGGTTATACAGCTTGGGATCCTTCATCTCCAGCTTTTATTTACGAGACTCCTGCTGGCAAGACATTATGTATTCCTACAGTATTTGTTTCTTACACAGGTGAATCATTAGATTACAAAGCGCCATTATTGAAAGCTGTTGCAGCAATCGATAAAGCAGCGACTGATGTAGCACAATATTTTGACAAACAAGTATCTAAAGTAAATGCATCTTTAGGTATCGAACAAGAATATTTCTTAGTAGACTTAGCGCTATACAATGCACGTCCTGACTTACAATTGACAGGCCGTACATTATTTGGCCACATGTCTGCTAAAGGACAACAATTAGAAGACCACTATTTCGGAGCTATTCCTGAGCGCGTATTGGCATTCATGGTAGATTTAGAAAATGAATCGTTGAAATTAGGTATTCCATTAAAAACTCGTCACAACGAGGTTGCTCCTTCTCAATTTGAGTGTGCACCGATGTACGAAGAAATCAACTTGGCTATCGATCACAACCAATTGTTGATGAATGTAATGGAGCAAGTGGCTATCCGTCACAACTTTAAAGTATTATTACACGAGAAACCATATTCTGGTGTTAATGGTTCGGGTAAACACAACAACTGGTCATTAATCACTAATACAGGTGTAAACTTGTTGTCGCCAGGCAAAACGCCTAAAAACAACTTGATGTTCTTGACATTCTTCGTAAACACGATCAAAGCTGTTTATGAGTATGCAGACTTATTACGCGCTTCTATCGCGAGTCACTCGAATGACCACCGTCTAGGTGCTAATGAGGCTCCTCCTGCGATTATCTCGATTTTCTTAGGTTCTCAATTAGATGAAATCTTAGAAGAAGTTGAATCAGCACGTGTAGCGAAAAAAGTAAAAGCAGAAACAAACTTGTGGCATGGTATTCCTAAAATTCCTGAATTGAGATTGGATACTACTGACCGTAACCGTACTTCACCATTCGCCTTCACAGGTAACAAATTCGAATTCCGTGCAGTAGGTTCATCAGCGAACTCGGCATTGCCAATGACGGTTTTGAACGCTATCGTAGCAGCGCAATTGATCGAATTTAAAGCTGAAGTTGATAAACAAATCAAAAAGGGAACTAAAAAAGATCTTGCTATCTTAAACGTTATCCGCAAATACATCAAAGATTCTAAAGCTATTCGTTTCGAAGGAAATGGTTACAGCGATGAGTGGGCTGCTGAAGCAGAAGCTAGAGGCTTGTCTAACATCAAATCTACACCTAAAGCATTAGACGTATACGTAAAAGAAGAATCTTTAGAATTATTCGAAAGATTAGGTATCTACTCAAAACGTGAATCAGAAGCGCGTCACGAGATCTTATTAGAAAACTTCTACAAGAAATTACAAATCGAGGCACGTGTAATCGGTGAGGTTGTAAATAGCCAAATCGCTCCTGCTTGTTTCACTTACCAAAATGAGTTAATCCAAAACGTAAAAGGTCTTCAAGATTTAGGTTTAAACAAAGAAGCATATTCTTCACAATTGAACTTGGTAGAGCGTATCTCTAAGCATACAAACACGATCTTAGAGAAATCGGAGGCTATGCGTCAAGAGCGTAAAAAAGCTAACAATATCGAAGATATCCGCGAAAGATCAATTGCTTACGATGAGGCTGTAAAACCTTACTTTGATGAAATCCGTTACCACGTAAACAAATTGGAGAAAATTGTTGACGATGCGAAATGGCCTTTACCAAAATTACGTGAGTTGTTATTTATCCACTAGTAGCTAATCAACCTTCATATAAATTCAAGGTAAGTAGCCACCATATTTGGTGGCTACTTTTTTTGTTTTCAATTTTAATAGCTTAAATTCGAGTATGAAAATAATCGGTATTATTCCTGCTCGCTATGATTCGAGTCGCTTTCCGGGCAAACCTCTTATTGATATTGCTGGACAATCTATGATTCAGCGCGTCTATCAACAAGCCAAACACGCTACTTCCCTATCCGAAGTCATCGTCGCTACGGATGATCAACGTATATATGACCATGTCAAAAGTTTCGCTGGTAATGTGATGATGACAAGCAACGAACACCAATCAGGCACAGACCGTTGTGCAGAAGTAGCAGCAAGTCTGGTTGGTTTTGATGTCGCTATCAATATTCAAGGTGATGAACCTTTTATTGATCCACAACAGATTGATTTGTTAGCTTCATGTTTTGAAAAAGCAGATACCGAAATTGCAACGTTGATCCGTCGTGTCGAAACAGAAGATGAACTTTTCAACGAAAACAAACCCAAAGTAGTCTTAAACCGTAAAGGTGAAGCCATTTATTTCTCGAGACAGGCAGTTCCATTTTTACGGGGTATAAAATCCAATGAATGGCTCGCACACAGACCGTATTATAACCACATCGGTATCTACGGCTACCGTACGGATATCTTACAACAATTGACAGCTCTACCCCTATCTGATCTAGAAACTATGGAAGCGCTCGAGCAATTGCGCTGGATAGACAATGGTTACAAAATTCAAACTGCTATTTCTAGCCATTCCAACGATGCTATAGACACTCCGGAAGATCTTAGATATGTGTTAAATAAGTACTTTAATCTATAAAATACTATTGCGCATTTCAAAAAAAGATAATCCCCAATTTACGTCTCTTTATCTGAAATGCGCAATAACATTAAAAAAAATTAAACCTGATAATCAAGTTAACACTAAAACAATTACACTTATAAGAAATTAACTTAAATTGCGTGTATCATGATGTTAGCTGCAACCAACAGAGACGACAATCCAAAATACGAATTTAGAAACGTGGAACAAAAGACCCAACAAATAAAGCAATTGACCGAGCATCTTTTAAAGAAATATGCATTAAGCGACATTGTCGTTACAGACCATTGGGATGTTGACAATACAGCAATTGGACTTGCTAATAAATCAAAAGAATATACAGTTTATATCACTGACAATGGAAGAACTGACAATAAGTTTTTGTTTCATTATAATATCCTCCGACAACTGATGACTTTCCATACATACCTGGAGGAGACTTTGACAATTTATCCGCTGAAGAAGTTGAAAACATTCTCGTCAAGCATTCAAAAATTAGGAAATGACAGCTGAGGAAATTAAACGAATAATAAGTAATGAATTAACGGCTGAGCCTGACATTAAAAATGTGTTTGGACTGGACTTGACAAAATGTTTAATCGAGCCCCAAAAACAGAAATATAAAAATGCAAATGATTCGACAGACATGTATGACTTGTGGACTGTTCTTGAGGAAAATGAACATAAAAGCGGCTACAAAATATATTTTGACGAAGAAACTAAGATGTTTGGACTTGCAATAAACTCAGACAAAGACGAGTTGATTGATATTGGAGGATACGGAACATTTTTAAAGACACTATACTCGATGTGAGATTTGGTAGCAGCTAACATCGGTAACTGTTGCACAACTCATTCAAAAAGTTAAAAATTAAAAATATTCGACCTCGTTTAAGCCGATTTAAGCGAGGTTTATTCTATTATTAGGATTGGCTAATTGATAATTTGTCAGGCTTGTCCACAAAAGTAGACATTCTATTACGGCAATACTTTGGGCTATTATTATTATAATATTACTATTGAATTTCAGATATTTATTAAAACTATAACATCCTGCTGTCTTCAAAAATAGAAATCAAATTGATTTAAAAATTTCTTATTATGGAAATACATATAACAAAGACATTGAGTCAAACACAATTTGATCAAATCGTAAAACTTTGGAATGCAGAGTATCCGATTAATCTTCAAAATAGATTTGAATTGCTATTGATTGATGTGCAAAACTATAATCATTATCTTATTGAAGAAAATAAACAAATTTTAGCATGGGCTGTTGCTTTCGACAAAGAAAACGAAACACGATTTTCAATTATCGTTAAGGATGAGCATAAAGGCAAAGGATTAGGTACTTTATTAATAGAAAAGCTCAAATTTGAATTAGGAGAATTTTATGGTTGGGTAATCGATCATGATAACGATCTTAAAGCAAATGGAGAAGTATATAAATCCCCACTCGCATTTTATCAAAACAAAGGCTTTGAAGTTTTGAATAATCTGCGAATCGATAATGAAGTTTTAAAAGCTGTAAAAATAAAAAGTCCAGTGAAAGTGTTTGCTGAAACTTCACGATTCATACTACGCGAAATAATACCTAGTGATTTAAATGGTCTTTTTGAATTGGATAGTGATGCAGATGTGCATCGGTATTTAGGAAATGAGCCTGTGAAAAATAAAGAACAGATTGCAGAAGTAATACAGTTTATCAGAAATCAATATCTGGTTAATGGTATTGGACGTTGGGCAATAATTGAAAAAAACACAAACAATTTTGTAGGATGGACAGGCTTGAAATTAGTAACCGAAATGGTGAATAAACATCAAAATTATTATGATTTGGGTTATAGGATAATTAGGAAATATTGGGGAAAGGGTATTGCGGCTGAAACTGCAAGAGCAGTATTGGATTATGGTTTTAAGAATTTGAACGTGGATAAGATATATTCTATTGTTCACCCACAAAATGAAAGCTCTAAAAATGTCCTGCATAAACTTGGATTTATTTATCAAGAATCATTTGATTTTGACAACGAGGAAACCTATTGGTACAACTTAGATAGATCAAACTGGTAATTAATAAATTGAAAATTCAGTATAAAATTAAATTCACTAAACTTTTAATATCTTGATATTCAATTAAATAATAAAAAATTAGATTCAGAATAGATATACACGTAAATCCCATATTCAAAAGCAAAATGTACGTTCCTTCCAAATTTCAGCTAACAGATAAGACAGAGTTACTCGACTTCATGCAAAGATTTAGCTTTGCTACTATCATTACTACTAAGAATAATATCCCGATTGCTACACAATTGCCATTTGTTATTAAACAAAGAGAGGATAAACTAATTCTTTCTGCACATTTTGCTATAGCAAATGAACAGGTGAATTATATAGAAGATACTATTTCGTTAGTTATTTTTTCTGAACCTCATGCCTATATTTCGCCATCACATTACGACAAATTGGAAAGTGTTCCTACTTGGGATTATATTTCAGTACATGTCTACGGAAAAGCTAAGATTCTTCATACTACAGATGAAAAAATGCAAGCTTTGGAAGACATGATCCATTTTTACGAAAAAGATTATTACGAACAATGGAAAAGTCTTTCAGAGAAATATATTCAAGGCATGCTAAAAGGTATTGTTGCATTTGAATTAGAAGTTACAGAAGTGCAAGGACAACAAAAACTAAGTCAAAATAAATCTCAAGAGGTAATTGGCAGGATAGTTCAGCATTTAGAAAACAGCGAAATACAAACTGAAAAAGATTTAGCGAAATATATTTTAAAAGCTAGCAAACTTTAATCTGATATATAAAATTCTTTGGTTAAATTTAAGTAAATCAATCGCCCACAACTATGAATATCGTCATTACCGGTGCTTCATCCGGAATAGGTAAAGCTGTTGCTAATCACCTCGCTAAGGTTGGTCATCAGGTGCTAGGCACGAGTCGTTACAAGGAAGGGCGTTTTGATAATTTTGAATTGCTAAAACTAGATGTAACGGATAATTCTTCGGTAGAGAAATTTATTGAACAAATTTTTCAGCGATTTCAGCAAGTGGATGTGCTAATCAACAATGCAGGATATGTTATTTCTGGACCTGTGGAGAACATAACTATTGAGGAAGCAAAGCAGCAAATAGATACGAACTATTTTGGTGTTGTACGTCTCACGCAAAAGTTCCTCCCACATTTCAGAGCGAATAATAAAGGAAAAATTATCAATATATGCTCGCTAGCTGGACAAATTGGGATGCCTTTTCAAGCACACTATTCCGCTAGTAAATATGCTTTGGAAGGTTTTACCGACGCTTTGCGTTTAGAATTATCACCTTTCAAAATTCAAGTTTGTAATATCAATCCAGGTGATTTTCGCACAAATATTACCTACAATAGAAAGATAACCCCTCATATTGACTCAGCCTATAAAATGCAATTTGAAAGAATTTTAGATATTTACGCTACAGAGGAAAATAATGGCGCAGATCCTGTAAGAATTGCCAATTTAATTACTTCTCTACTTTCAAAAAACAAGTTAAAAGCACGTTATACTGTTGGAAAATTTTCTCAAACTTCCTCTGTAACTTTTAAACGTATTTTTGGAACACAACTATTTGAACGTGTAATGAAAATCATGTGGAAGATTAAATAAAAAAATTTATTCAAATTATTAATAATCAATTATAATCACCGAATATGACTAGGATTTCCTTTTGAAAACAAAAAACATAAATAATAGTAAGGATTTGGGTGATTTAAATGAATGGATTTAATAGTTCTAATGTATCCCAGAAGGAAAGTATTTTGCGTCATTAAAATTAGTAGTAAATATTAATACAAAATATTGTAGCAACTTAAGGTATTTTTACGTTAAAATATTGTAGGTATATATAAATTTATTGTAACAATACCTATAATTAGGTATTACATACCCAGTTGATAGACTTTATTTCATATATTTATATATAGTAAATTTTGCAATTGTAAATTATTACAACATCTACTTTTTTTAACCTTTAACAACGCAGTTAATATGAATTTATTCCAATTACAACCCAAACAAACGGACAGTATGCCTGATGACAAATTAACTCAAGCATACAACCGATTACAGAGCATACTTAAAATAGCCCAGATTAAGCCGCTATCTGAAGTTGCTACGAATAAAATAAATGATAAAATCAAAGCACTTAATTCATCAACTAAAATTAATGGTGCACTTTATCGTCTAATCACCCTTACTGAAAACGAAATTGTTGATATCATAGAACAAGATGTTAAAATCGTTCCTGTAGGATATTACAGCAAGCGATGGCTTGCGATAGGAATGAGTGCATTCGGGATTTCATTAGGTGTAATAATAGGTTTGATTACAAAAAATATGGCATTCTTAGGTATTGGATTGCCCATTGGACTTGGCATTGGCGCATTAATTGGAAGACAAATGGATTCTAAAGCGGCTTTAGAAGGTCGTCAATATGAAATTACAGTTTCTTAAAAAAACTAAGAATACGATTGTAATACCCTTACATCCACATTAGAAAATGAGCCTTATGAATGTATACTAAGGCTCACTTTTTTATCAATAATTTACACCATCTCATTAAACCTACTCCAAGAATAACTGAATTTATCTAAATTTATATAACCAACACTATAAACATGAAGGAGAAGTTCGCTGAATTATTCGAATACAACCAAAAAATGAATATGGAACTTATAAAGTTAATAGGTTCACATTATGCTCAAGTGTCAGAAAAGACATTCTTGTTGCTCTCACATATCATCAATGCTCATCAAATATGGAATGCGAGAATTATTCAACGTAATGAATTTGGCGTGTGGCAATTAAATGATTGGAATACTGTTGCAGCATTAAACAATTCAAATTTTACGGACACACTGCATATTTTATCTTCTGAGGATTTGAATCGAATTGTTACCTATAAAACTTCCACAGGAGTAGTTTTTGAGAACAAATTAGACGATATTCTTTTCCATATTATAAATCATTCCACCTACCACAGAGCACAGATTGCAACTGAATGTCGCAATTCTGGGATTACTCCCCTACTATCAGATTATATAATGTACAAAAGGTTATAAAAAATCTGATTCGCCTTTAGGTTAATGCTATATAAATTAATTCTTTGCATAAGACAATTCTTAACCCACTTAAATCCTGTAAATTAGCTTTCGTTACACCAACTGCAACGCAGTTATGTAACCGAAAATCTTTATTTATGAATAAATATATTGACCTAACAACTTATCATCAATCTTTATTACCCAATGATCGTGGAATCTGTGAATTACTTTGTAACACTATTAATGAAAACCTTAATTATACTGAAAATAAAATATGGCATGGACATCCCGTATGGTTTATAGATGGAAATCCCATTGTAGGATATAGCAAACAAAAGAATGGTGTACGTATGATGTTTTGGAGTGGGGCTGATTTTGAAGAAGAAAAGCTATCGATTAAAGGTGAGAAATTTAAAGATGCATCAATATTTTATAATTCTGAAGACGAAATTTATCAAGATGATTTAATGCGATGGCTAATTAAAGCTGAAAATATTCAATGGGATTATAAAAATATAATTAAGCGTAAGGGTCAACTTCTTAGACTGAAATAATTATGGTCAATTTTGAATCATTTCGAAAAATTGCATTAGCGTATCCTGAAGCAATTGAAGATACACATTTCGATAAGCTATCATTTCGTGTTAAAAAGAAGATCTTTGCAACGTATAATCCTAAAAAAAACCAAGTTTCGGTCAAACTTTCTCTCTCTGATCAAGATTTATATGGATTAATTGATAAAAACACAATTTACGCAGTTCCAAATGCTTGGGGAAAACAAGGCTGGACAATAGTAGAACTCAATACAATTAATGAAGAGATAATTACAGCTATTGTACGAAGTGCATATTGTCAAGTCGCTCCAGCAAAACTTGCCAATACATATCTTGATCAAGAAAATATCACGTGATATGGGAAATATTATTTGCGCAATAAATATGACGATAGATGGTAATTTTGATCACAACCAATCGTTACCTGATGCACATGTTCATGCGCACTATACCGACCTGCTGAAAAAAGGAACTACGATTTTGTACGGTCGCAAAACCTATGAACTTATGTTGTATTGGAAAGATACATTAAAGAATAAAAACTCCGATTTCGAAAGTTATGCGTTTGCAAAAACTATACATGCTATCCGAAAAATTGTATTTTCAAACACTTTACATGAAACCAATTGGTCGACAGCAGAATTGGCCAATAACACACTCTTAGAAACCGTAAAAAACCTAAAAGAAGAAAGAGATGCAATAGTGTATATCGGTAGTCGAAGTTTGATGCTACAGTTGTTATCGCTGAAACTGTTAGACGAAGTACAACTTTGTATTCATCCAATGGTCACTTCTACTAGACGGTTATTATTTGAAGGTCTGGAAGGTCAGATTGTTTTCAAACAACAATTAATCAAAACGCTGCCTGGTGGACATATCATCCTATCGTTACGTCCAATTTATTAAATTATCAAAAACAAGCTTTATTTCCATTTGTTCAAATAACAGAACAATATCAGAGCATTATGAAAAAGAATTTAGCTTTTGACTTTTCTATTGACAGAGAAAGCAATACCATCGAAATAAAAAAGGAATATGCAGCAGATCAAAAACTAGTTTGGGAAGCTTGGACTACACAAGAATGGCTGGATAAATGGTGGGGACCTCAACCTTGGCATGTAGAAACAAAGACTTTGGATTTCATTCCTAATGGAATATGGCATTATGCGATGGTAGGTCCAGAAGGCGAAAAACATTGGAGTCTATCACAATTCATCAGCATTGATGTACCAAATGCATTTATTCAAAAAGGCGGATTTTGTAATGAAGAGGGAATTATGAATCCTGATTTACCTCAAAGCACTTGGGAAGTTACATTCACTCCGGTGGATGAGCATACGCTTGTAGATTGCAAGCTTACATATGATACGGCAGAAGATTTAGGTGTATTTTTGCAAATGGGTTTCCAAGAAGGAATAACAATTTGTTTGAAACAACTTGACAATTTGTTAGAACAGAAAACTTCCACTTAATAATTCAATCACTCTTTAATGGAAATTAAAACACGGATAATCAACAACAAACAAGTAGCGGAAATCATAGCTGATGAAGTAATAATAAACAATTTGGAGGACGCTCTGGATTTAATTGGTAATGTGTATTATCAAGGGTTTGATACATTGATTCTTCATGAGAAAAATATAACGCCTAAATTCTTTGACTTAAAAACTAAACTGGCTGGAGACGTCTTACAAAAATTCACCCAATACCAATTGGCATTGATTATAATTGGTGATTTTGAAAAATATCAAAGTAAAAGCTTAAATGACTTTATTTACGAGAGTAATCAGGGCAAGCAAGTCAATTTCGTCAAGACCTTAGATAATTTAAGCTCCTAAAACAAGAAAGCCGAAACAGTTGATGTTTCGGCTCTCTATTATATATTTATACTTTTTACCACTTTATAATATCATTTCCGAAGGTAAATAACATCAATGCGATTAGTATAAAGAACCCGATCATTTGTGCTGTTTCTAAGAACTTATCACTTAAAGGTTTTCCTTGAATCATTTCAATCAACAAGAACACGACATGGCCACCATCCAACGCAGGAATAGGCAATAAGTTCATAAAGGCTAATGCCATAGACAACATACCCACCAAATTCCAGAAACGCGACCAATCCACTTCGTCACCAAACATCTTAGCAATACCAACAGGTCCAGAAAGTGCTTTATCTGCTCTCACCTCTCCTTTAAATATCTTTCCAAAACCTTTAATGTTGTCTGTAATCACAGAGAAGGCTTTATTAACACCTATCGGTAAAGACTCACCAAAAGAATAGCTGCGCATCACCACAGGTAAGTTAGAAAATCCCAATTTACTAGACGTATCTGCCGCTGCTACCAATTGCACAGAATCAGTACCACGTAAGACATTCAATTGAATTTCTTTTCCTTTATTCTTAGCCACCTCATCTTGGAATATATCCAATCGGTCGACTTGTACTCCATTGATAGCAATAATTTGATCACCTTTTTTAAGTCCCATTTTGTCCGCACGGGTATCTTTCACCACCGTATCCACAGGCAACATCTTAAATATTGGCGTTACAAATTCATTTTTCTTGTGATCAGCTACGTCATTCAACATCGTTGCAGGAAGTGTAATATCAAGCGTTTGACCTTGACGCTCTACTTTCAATACCGCATCACCCATCAATACTTCTGAAGTCATCAAATCTTTCATGAAAAGATTTGCAGGATTACCATTTACGGCTAAGATTTTATCGCCTTCTACAAGACCAATCTTCTCCCCGATGATTCCAGGCTTTACACCCCAAAGTTTTGTATTATCAAAATCTGAATCTCCGTATTTGAAAACGAGCATCCAGAATACCAAAATACCGACAATGACATTGACGATAATACCACCAAGCATCACAATAAGACGTTGCCACGCTGGTTTTGAACGGAATTCCCAAGGTTTTGGTTCTTCTTTAAGCTGTTCCGTATCCATAGATTCGTCTACCATACCAGCGATTTTTACATAACCGCCTAACGGCAACCAACCGATACCGTATTCACAATCTTTATATTTGAATTTGAATAACTTTACGCCCCAAGCATCAAAAAATAAATAAAACTTCTCAACCTTGATTCCAAAAGCTCTTGCGGCTAAGAAGTGTCCTAATTCGTGTAGTATAATTAAAATAGATAAAGCCAGAATAACCTGACCTACCATTACCAATGTTCCCATTTAACTCTTTCTAATTTTTATATTTTACTTTATTGATTAAATCTCGTGCCACGATTCTGCTTTCCGTGTCGAACGCAATATAATCATCCAAACTTAAGTTATTCGTATTTTTTATATGACATAATGTCTCCTCAATTATATCCGACATCCCTAAGAATGACACTTTATCTTCCAAAAAAGCTGCAACAGCAATTTCGTTCGCAGCATTCAATACGCAGCAACGATTTCCACCCTCCGCTAACGCATCATAAGCCAATTGAAGATTTCTGAATGTCTCTAAATCTGGCTTTTCAAAAGTCAAATTACCATAATCCATGAAATCAAATCTTTTGAATGAATTTTTATAACGTTGCGGATAAGTCAACGCATATTGAATAGGCAACTTCATATCTGGCAAACCCATTTGAGCCTTCATCGAACCATCTTCAAACTGTACGATCGAATGTATAATAGATTGCGGGTGCACAATGACATCGATTTGATCTATATTCAAATCAAACAACCACTTAGCCTCGATTACTTCAAGCCCTTTGTTCATCAAAGAAGCTGAATCTATCGTAATTTTGGCACCCATTGACCAATTCGGATGTTTCAATGCTTGTGCTTTACCAACAGAGGCCAGCTGTTCTCTTGTCCTACCTCTGAATGGCCCTCCAGATGCTGTCAAATATATTTTCTCTATTGGACTTGGTTCGCCCACCAAACATTGAAAGATAGCAGAGTGCTCGGAATCTACAGGCAACATTTTTACATTATGTTGCTTTACTAGCCCCATGATCAACTCTCCACTTACGACCAAAGTTTCTTTATTCGCTAGCGCAATGTCTTTACCACATTGAATTGCTTTGACCGTAGGTCTCAATCCAGCGGAACCGACAATTGCGTTAAGTACCACATCGATTTCATCCAACTGAACAGCTTCTACTAAACCCTCTTCTCCGTAAAGCACCTTTATACCTGTGCCAGCTAAAGCGTCTTTCACTTTTGCATACGCAAATTCAGACACCATAACCACAATCTTGGGACTAAACTCTAAAGCTTGTTTAATTAGGTCATCTGCATTATTGCTGGCTGTGAGAACTGATATTTCAAATTTATCTGGAAATTCACGTGCAACATCCAAAGCCTGCGTACCGATACTTCCTGTAGAACCTAATATGGCTATATTTTTTTTCTCCAAAACTTCCCTTATATTCCTAAATAATGTTTTTCAATAACTCTGGATCATCACTTCCTTTGTACTCCTTAATCATGCCTACATAGGCAACCGCAAGAACCAGACTCACTGAAGGAATGATTACGAATGTATTAATTGCACTCATGATTTTGGCGAAGATAGTGTAATCCATATATTCAAAAAACAGTTGTCCCATATATGTAGACGCCAATAATGCCATCAAGATAAGTAAATTGGTTGTATTTCCGCGAGTAAAAGCAATACTTAACTTAATAGATCTTATAAATCCGAAATTATTTTCCAAGATAAAAAAAGGAAAAAATGATATACGGATGAGTACGAACATCATAATTACACCTGTAATCAATGGATTAATTTCATATGCAATCCTATCCATCTCTACACCCATATATAATAAGGGCATACAAAGTATCGCACACACTAAATATGCTAACCCCGTGATAAGAGAATACGACAACAAACCTAAAATAAAATGTATAAATTGTTTAGTGGAAGGTACATAACTCATTAATTCGGCTTTTTTGACATCTTTAGCCAAAAGTATGGCGCGCTTAATTAGCACTAACTGCAGACCAAAAAACAAAATCACAAAAATTAACAACAATACGAATCGAATACCACTACCTGTGAGATCACTCAGATAAATTGCTAAATACGTAGATAAATTGTTAGTGACAAACAACAAAAAACACAACCCCGCAACCGATATATAGTGTTTCCTCAAAATACCTAATGCTTGGAGAAACACATCATTAGCACGAAAAGTACTTTCTTTTAAAAATTCTAACATGTTGATTAATAATACTGCAAAGATGATATATTTTTCGCACTACAACAATGAAAATCTTTGGGGTTTCATTCTTTTTTTATCAACGTAATGACTACTTACTAACATGTTACTCTATAGCACAAAAAAAGCTTCGTTTTCACGAAGCTTTTCGGTATTTATAATTTATTTAAAATCTGCTGGAACAGGTCTTTCTAATAAATTTTGATAGTAAAAACGTACTCGCTCTTTAAAATCATATTTAGTTTTCGAACGATTCCAACCGTGTCTACTTCCAGGATAAATCATAAATTCAAATGGAACATCACGATCTGTCAAGGCATCCACTAATTGTATAGTATTTTGCATATGCACGTTATCATCCATATCCCCGTGCAAGATACGCAGACCACCTTTGTATTTGTCTACATACGTTAAGATGGAGCCATTTTTATACCCTTCAGGATTATCTTGAGGTGTATCCATCCAACGCTCCGTATAATGCGTATCATACAATTCCCAGCTCGTAACAGGAGCTCCAGCAATACCATAATCAAAATATTCCGAACCTTTGGTCAACGCTAAACAAGTCATATAACCTCCATAACTGTGACCAGTAATCAATAACTTATCCTTCTTAACAAAAGGTTTTGCTTTCAACCATTTTGCAATCGTGATATAATCCACCAATTCCCAGTTTCCTAAGTTACGGTGCATCCATGCGACCCCTTGCTTGCCATAATGTCCTGAAGCTCTGTGATCACATTCGATTTGAATAATACCTTCATTAGCCCAATGTTGCGACATACCACCATATGGACTTGTGGATGTGTTTTTCCATGTATTTCTTACAGAACCTGCATCAGGACCACCATATATATTCATGACCACAGGATATTGCTTGGACTCATCGAAATCTACAGGATAGGTAATGATTACGGGCAAATCAAACTTTCCGTCTTCCGACTTTACCGTTAAATATTCTGTTTTTCCAATTTTGTACTTGTCAAAATTAGGAGATTTAGCATCTGCTAATTCTTTCAACACTTTACCCTTATTATCTACCAAAGAAACTTTAGCTGGTGTACTTACATTGGAATAAGTTGTCAAAAAATATTTCCCATTTGGTGATACGGAAACTTGATGTGTATAATTTCCAAAGGTTAGGCGTTTTAAATTTTTACCCGAATAATCAACGCGGTAAAGATCCGAAGTCGCAGAATTTTCTTTACGTGCGGTGAAATATATAACTTTAGATTTCTCATCTATGTGCTGCAACTTGGAAACTTGCCAATCGCCAGATGTAATCGCATTAACCAATTTTCCATCCAATGTATACAAATAATAATGTGCCCAACCTGTTTTATCAGACTTTAAAATATAATGTTTATTATCTGTCAAATATGTAATGCGCTCATCGTGATCTAGATTGATCCAAGTTGATTGCTCTTCATTGTATATTTCTTTTTTCGTTCCAGATAAAGGGTTTACACTGTAAAATTTCAAATTTGTCTGATCACGGTTCATCCATTGCACCATAATAGATTTGCTGTCGTAACTCCAATATGGTTCTCCAAAGTATTGGTCATCTTTCTCATTGAAATCTGCCCACTGCACATTTTTCTCCTCAACTTTCACAAAACCAACTTTTACTTCTGGATTGCTTTGCCCTGCTTTAGGATAACGCGTTTGTTCCAAGTAACCATTTTGACCTTTTGATCCGTAAATTGGAAACATCGGAACTTTAGTGTCGTCGAATCGCATAAATGCAATTTGCTTGCTATCCGGTGACCACCAAAATGCCTTATAATTGGTAGCACGTCCTAAAATTTCTTCATAATACACCCAAGAAGACCAACCGTTGTAAATTACATCGGTACCATCTGTAGTATATTGCGTTTCTGATCCATTATCAACGGTAACACTGTACAAATTGCTTTCTCTTGTAAACGCTACATACTTACCATCGGGAGATAATGTAGGATTTTGTTCAGGAATGTCTGGTGAATTGGTTAACTTTTTCTCCTGTCCATTCGCAAACTGAATATAAATATCATTATTCTTTGCTACTACTTTTGTGCTTTTGATTTCTGTAGGAACATAGATTTCACGATGTCCAGTCGACACATTTACTTTATAGGTACGATTATCTTCACGATTAAGTTCCAAATAGTGGTCATTATCAGCCCAACCCGTGAATCCATTAATTGGTTTTGTAACAGTACTTACTCTTCCCCAAGCTTCATCAAAGGTTAATTTTTGTTGCGCTACAGACTGCGAGCCAACAAACAAAAGCCCGATGACTGCAAAATTAGTCCAATGTTTTGTCATATTCATTTTTATAAAACCACGAAAATAATCGATTCCCTTACAACAAACGATATATTTATTGTAACAACTTTAAAATTAAAAAAGCCACTTTGCTAGAGTGGCTCGAATATCTTGTTAGGGTTTAGTATTTAGAAAGAAAAATTATCCTTCGCTACATACTCACCACTATTTTCATAAGCAGATTCTTCTTGACTAGGTTCGTATCTTTTCTCTACGACATCTTGGTTAGATTTTATGTATTCCACCACCTCTGTTAATCCCTCTGCGAACTTTTCAAAATCCTCTTTGTATAAGAAAATTTTATGTTTGATAAACTGACCATCTTCAAAACGTTTTTTACTCTCTGTAATAGTCACGTAATAATCATTCGATCGTGTTGCTTTTACATCAAAAAAATAAGTACGTTTTCCAGCTCTCACCTTTTTTGAAAATACTTCTTCACGTTCTTTGTTTTCAAAATCTCCCATTAGTCTAGTAAGTATTTAAGTTTAAATCTTATATTTTAATGTCATAAATATATAATATATCTTATTAAAGAACCAAATTTTTTGCAAAAAATAATTATTTTTTGTTAATAAAGATTTGAAATCATTTTTTAGAATGTATTTTTACCGATAAAATCAGATACTTTACCGAGTAAGCTACTACAAATACCTAATTACAGTGTGTCCAGTGCAATCGGGTATTTACTTTTGAGCTATTAAATATAGAGTAATGGAAAAGTCAACGCATACAAATCAAAACCCACAATTGCCACCAAGCAATAATAAATCGTCCAATACAGTTGGAGCTATTATTATTCTTTTTGGTGTGTTTCTACTCCTAAACAATTTGGACTTGGGATTTTTATTTCCTAGTTGGCTGTTTAGCTTCCCTATGATTTTGATTATAATCGGACTTGTCATCGGTATTAATTCAAAATTTGAGAAAAAATCATCATTTATATTACTTACAATCGGAGGTATATTTCTACTGCGCAAGATATTTGATAACTTCAATCCTTTTCAAGTGCTTTTGCCTGCAATCGCTATTGTAATTGGTATCTACATCATCAACAGAAATAGAAAAGCTCCAACAATTCCTACTCCACCTGAGAACACACCTCCTCCACATCCTACGGACGAGTTTGATTGGGATCGTCGTGTAGTAGATTTAACTGATGATACTGGAGCAAATACTCAAAATTCTTCACACCAAAATACAGGGCATTCTGGAGCGTATAATCAGTTCCAGTATGCCGAAAACTATTTAAAGGTCGATGCTATTTTTGGCAATTCAAATAAAATTATATTGTCCAAAAATTTCTTAGGTGGTACGATTACAAATATTTTTGGATCTTCCGTGATCAACCTTTTACAAGCGGATCTATCACAGCCAGTCGTAATTGATACTTTTCAATTATTTGGAAGTACAAAAATAATAGTTCCTGCACATTGGGTGGTAACACCTTCGATCTCTTCCATATTTGGGGATGTGGATGACCGTAGAATAATCATCAATCATCCGTATGATGAATCTAAAAAATTGTTCCTTACAGGGACATCGTTATTTGGGACGGTAACTATAAAAAATAGCTAAAGTAAATGTTTGCATCTACCTTCAAACTAAACTCAAAAACAGCGTTAATCCACTTCAGTGTATGGATTATCTTTGTTTTATACTTTGCTGTTTCTTATTTCTTACTGTGGTGGGAATTCAAACCAGTTCGCGTTTCATTTGTAGAACCTCTGATTAGCGCATTGACGATGGCGCTTTGTTGTTATTTGGTATTTAGTTCGATGAAATTTTATAATCCGACTAAAAAGCAGTATTTCAAAATAATAGCTTTTTGCTTGACTTTAACGGTCATGAGTTTGGGAATTTCCATCTTCTGTATCTATCAATTTTTTGACAACCCGTCGCTTGTTCACTATTACCACAAATTACCCTATAAGTTTATCATCAACTTTTTAGTGCTTTCTTGTATTATGATCATCAATATATTTTGGAATGTACAGGAAGAAGCTATTGAGAATGATCGTCGTAAATTAGAATCCGAGCGTTTGGTACGTGATGCAGAATTGTATAACCTTAGACAACAACTTCAACCGCACTTTTTGTTCAATAGTCTAAATTCTATTATTGCGTTGATAGGGTTAAAACCCGATTTAGCCAAAAAAATGACTTTCCAGCTATCGGATTTTTTGAGAGGAACGATGCGTAAGGATGACAAACAATTGATTCCTTTGGCTGACGAAATCAAACATTTGGAATTGTATCTGGAAATAGAAAAAGTAAGATTTGGACATCGATTACAAACTAATTTCCATTACGAGGACGAAGTGCTGCACAGCAAAGTACCATGTATGATTATACAGCCGCTGATGGAAAACGCGATAAAGCATGGTTTATACAATATTATTGGTGATGTGGACATCAATACCCAAATCACCCTAGAACATAATATGCTGAATATTGAAATAACAAATCCATACGATACCGATCAATTTTACAACAAAAAAGGAACTGGATTTGGGCTTTCAAGCATACAAAGACGTTTGTTCTTAATATATAGCCGTACCGATTTATTACACATTCGCAAAACAGAGAATCAATTCACAGCCATCATAAAAATACCTCAACATGATTAAAGCAATAATTATAGATGATGAGCCTTTGGCTCGTATGATTATACATGAATATCTTCAAAAGGAAAATGATTTTGAAATCGTAGCCGAATGTGGCGATGGTTTTCAAGGCGCAAAAGCAATTCAACAGTACAAACCAGACATTGTTTTTTTGGATATTCAAATGCCAAAGTTGACAGGTTTTGAGATGTTGGAAATTTTGGATGAAATGCCCCATATTATTTTCACTACAGCATTTGAGGAATATGCATTAAAAGCATTTGAGAAGAATGCGGTGGATTATCTGTTGAAGCCAATATCGCAAGATCGATTTGATCAGGCTATCGAAAAGTTTAGATCGTTACATGTTACGAAACAAAAACAACAAGGCGTAAAGGCTTTGAAAGAAGATTTAGAAGAGGAAACACTAGAGCGTATTGTCGTAAAAAATGGTACGCAAATCAAATTAATTCCGGTTCAACAAATCATCTTTTTGGAGGCTTATGATGATTATGTAAAGATTCACACTAAAGATGGTATGTTTTTGAAAAACAAAACTATGTCTTCTTTTGAAAAACAATTGGATCCAAAACAATTTGTTCGCGTGCATCGATCATTTATTATCAAAGTTGATCAGCTCGCGAAGATCGAGCCGATGGAAAAAGAAAGCTATAAAGGCATTCTTGTCAACGGCGACAAAGTAAACATCAGTAAATCAGGATATGCAAGATTAAAACAAACAATTGGCTTATAACCGATTGTTTGTTAATTTTGCGACATGATACATAAAGCACTACTATTTGTTTGCAATATCTTACTCTTCAGTTCGACCTTAATCGCTCAATCTCCTGTAGAGCGTAGAAACCGAACTGTTTTCAATAGAATTGAATATTTCATCAATACCAAACAGCCCGATTCGGTTTATACATTAGCATCAGAAGAATTTAAACGATCTGTTGATAAACAAGGATTTATTGACATGATCAGCAATATGGCGAATTACGGAAAGATTTCGAATACCGAACCTGTCACATTCGCTAATAATATCGCTGGATATAATGTACTATTGGGAAGTTTGAAGACATCTATACATCTTGGTGTCGACTCGAATTACAAATTCAACTACTTTTTGGTAAAGCCTGATCACATTCAGACCGTAAGAAAAGAAGAGGTAAAATCAAATGTGAACAACCAAAATCCCTTGGATTTTTATGTGGATTCTATAGCGAGAGCCTATCTTTCAAATCCCAACACCAAGTCTTTGGCTATAGGTGTGATCAATAAAAATAGCATCAATACCTTCTTCTACGGCCAGACTGACGCGGCTAACACAGCTTCATTACCTGACGGAAATACGTTGTACGAAATCGGTTCTATTTCCAAAGTTTTTACGGCTACGTTGCTTGCTGAATTGGTCGAAAAAGGAACGATTTCATTGAATGATAGTATCACAAAATACTTGCCTGATACGTTAGCACAAAATCCCTATTTGCAAAAAATCACTTTCAAGCATTTAGCGAATCATACATCTGGATTGCCGAGGTTACCCGAAAATTTGGATAAAGTGGCTAAGTACAATCCTAAAAATCCGTACGCAAACTACAGTCGTAAAGACCTATTTCACTATTTGAAAGATGTAAAAAGTGATAATCAGCCTGGCGAAAATTTTGAATACAGCAATTTAGGTTATGGTTTATTGGGTGAATTAATTTCAATTATTACCCAAAAATCCTACAGCCAAAATATCAAAGAAATCATTTCGGATACTCTAAAATTGCCAAACACTGTTGAGAAAGCAAACCCTAAGACACAAAAGCTAACGAAAGTATACAATGCGCAGGGACAAGAAACACCTATTTGGGATTTTCAAGCTTTTGCGGGAACAGGTGCTTTGAAATCTACAGTCCACGATTTATTACGCTTCGCGCAATACCAATTCAAATTACCAGAGACAACATTGGAAAATGCGATGGCGATAACAAGACAATTCACGTACTTTCTGCCTCCAAATACGGATATCGGTCTAGCTTGGCACATGAATATGGTCGACGATGTCATTCAACTTTGGCACAACGGTGGAACGGCTGGAAGCTCTTCGTTTATTGGTTTGGTGCCCGACAAGAAATCCGCTATTGTTGTTCTTTCGAATTCTGCCCTTTCGGTGGATGAAATAAGCAGTAAAATCTTGAGTAAGATTGCCAATCTTAAATAATGACATTCAATAAATACAAGCATTCCGTCAAATCATGGACAGAATGCTTATATTTGAGAAAATATTAACTAATAACAACGTGAAAAAACGCATTGCTATTTTTGCTTCGGGGTCAGGTTCAAATGCTCAAAAAATTATGGAGCATTTCAAATACGCTGACGATGCCGAAGTATCCTTAGTACTAAGCAACAATCCTGACGCTTACGTATTACAAAGAGCCGACAATTTTGAAATTCCTTCGCATATCTTCGATAGACATGAATTCTATCAAACGGATAATGTAGTCGACATATTAAAACGTTTGGATATTGACTTAGTCGTATTAGCTGGTTTCTTGTGGTTGGTACCCGAAAACCTTTTGAAAGCTTACCCAAACAAAATCATCAACATCCATCCTGCCCTATTACCTAAGCATGGCGGCAAAGGTATGTATGGAGACCGCGTACACAAAGCTGTATTGGCAGCAGGAGACGAAGAGCATGGCATAACCATTCACTTTGTAAATGAAAACTTTGACGAAGGCGAAGTAATCTACCAAGGTCGTTTCAAAGTCGAAAAAGACGATACGTTGGAAACGATAAAATTCAAAGGACAACAATTAGAACATCTACACTACCCAAAAGTCGTAGAAAATCTATTAAAGAAATATCATTAAAAAATCGCACCTTTTGGGTGCGATTTTTATGTTTAGATAAGCTTCTATACGTCATTTCGAACGAAACATAGTGTAGTGAGAAATCCTATTTAATTGTTAATGGTTAATTGTTAGTTGTTTAGATTTCTCCTTACGTCGAAAAGACGCCATTATGTATGGCTTTACATTTATAAACTTTGATTACTAAACAAAATCATCCTAGGCCGTTTCCTTTGACAGGTGCAAAAATCAAAGCAGATTCCTTACATAACCGAATAATGTCGCCTAACAAACTTTTGCAAATATGTACGAATGGTAATCCTATGTTGCAAAAGTTTTAAGCGACGAGTTTTGGATACTTTTGCGGACAAAAGTATCATGCCCCGTCCGGCCTTTAGATTTGCTGAAAGAGATTTATAGGTTTAAATTAGAGAAAAGGAATGGGGTGAACTTTCTGTCCGGCTAGACTTTAGGTCTATTCTATGTATTAGTCCCCATTCCGATTCTGTTGTTTCAGGGCCATTTAGAATTTTAGACTTCCAGGTCTTTTAAAGGTCTCAGCCTTAACAACATTTTGTTTACTTCATTTCAAAGTTATGGAATTTAAAGCATTTGTAGGGATCGACATTTCGAAAAAGACAATAGATGTTGCGATTCATCAGCACGCGGATACAAAAGTATTTGTGAACTCCAGAAAAGGATTCAAGGAGATGACAAACTGGGTAAAAAAGTGCAGGAAAGATCCTTTAGATGAAGTTCTTTTCTGCTTTGAACATACGGGTATCTACTCAGTAGCGTTGTCGGTTTACCTCCACGAAATCAGGCTCTGCTTTGCACAAGTGCCCGCTTTAGATATTAAACGATCTATGGGCATTGTGCGTGGAAAAAGCGACAAGATTGATGGACAGCGTATTGCGCGCTATGCTTATGAGCGTCGCGAAACTATACTTCCTTCGACTCTTGCGTGCCCTAAGGTCAGAAAACTGCAAGTATACATGACACTGAGGACAACTTTGGTAAGGCAACGCGCTTCCTTAGAAGCAACAGCAAAGGAGCAACGATTAGTCTATTGCGACAAAGAGTACCAAGATATCTTTAGGGCATACAAAAAAGTATCGGATACCCTGCATAAACAGATAGAGCAATTACAACTCAAAATGTTGACCATCATAAAATCCGATCAGGATCTGGAGCAGAACTTTAGATTGGCAACAAGTGTCATCGGTATCGGACAGTTTACGGTCACCTATATACTGGTATGTACGAACAATTTTCAACGGTTTGAAACTTGGCGAAAATTTGCCTGTTACTGTGGTACCGCTCCTTTTGAGTACAGTTCGGGAACATCGATAAGGGGAAAGACAAAAGTGCATCACTTTGCTAATAGGGAAATTAAATCGCTATTGTTCATGTGTGCGATGAATGCCATCAAATTTGATGGAGAGCTCAGGAAATACTACCAAAGGCGCTTGGAACAAGGTAAGTGCAAGATGTCCACACTGAACATCATCAAGAACAAATTGATAGCAAGAATATTTTCAGCGGTAAATAGAAAAACACCGTTTGTCAAGCTCGATATGTTGCAGGGGTGACCATAAAATCATTATCGATACACAAAGCTAGGTTTTGTGTATTTCCACATAAGGAAAACACCTTCAAAGGTTTTCCCGAAAGGTGTTGTAATATGCTAAACGAGTATGTTCAAGCAAATGAAAATAATTTGAAAAAATTCTTGGTTTTATCTTAGAATACATAGAGGACAAAACATATTTTAATCTCGCTCAAGCCGCGAGGGGCTCTTCATTTTTGTCTTGACACAAAAACGAAGCAAAAAAGTCAAGGCTTGGATATTTTGGCTAAAATCACCTCGTTATCGCTAAACAGATTTGAGCCGTTTCACTTCTTAAATCTGTTTTTGACGCTTTAACTTCGTTGATTTCTTAACGCCAAACCATCCTAGGCCGTCTCCTTTGGAAAGTGCAAGAATCAAAGCAAATTCCTTACATAACCGAATAATGTCGCCTAACAAACTTTTGCAAATATGTACGAATGGTAATCCTTTGTTGCAAAAGTTTTAAGCGACGAGTTTTGGATACTTTTTGAGGGAAAAAGTAACTGCCCGCCCGGCATAGAGGGCTTAAAATATAATGTGGTATGAAATTCAAAAGCAGATATCTCTTTGCGTCGAAATGACGGGCAATATGTGCCTTTCAATAAATTAAACTTATTCATTTCAGCAAATAAATAGCCTTTATTCCTATGAAATCCACACTTTAATTTTTACCTTTGCTGCTCCAAATAAAAAACAATGAATCATCCTGTTAAGATTAAAAATGCATTAGTTTCTGTCTACTACAAAGACAATCTAGCCCCACTTATTCAATTACTAAACAAGTACGGAGTTACTTTCTACTCTACAGGCGGTACGGAAGCTTTTATCCGTGACTTAGGAATTGGCGTTGAACGCGTTGAAGATTTGACGGGCTACCCTTCAATCTTAGGTGGTCGCGTGAAAACATTACACCCAAATGTATTTGGCGGTATCCTTTCGCGTCGTCCTTTGGCAGAAGACAAACAACAAATTGACGAATATAACATTCCAGAAATCGACTTAGTTATCGTGGATTTATATCCATTCGAAGAAACTGTTGCTTCTGGTGCGTCGGAGCAGGACATTATTGAGAAAATCGATATTGGTGGTATTTCATTAATCCGTGCAGCAGCTAAAAACTTCAACGACGTAGTTATCATTTCTTCGAAAAATGATTACACAGAATTAGAAGAAATCTTAGCCGCACAAGAAGGTGCAACTTCATTGGAGCAACGTAAATCATTCGCTAAACGTGCTTTCAATACATCTTCGCATTACGATACAGCAATTTTCAATTACTTCAATCAAGAAGAACCAATCGAAGTTTTCAAACAATCAGAGCAAAAAGCACAAGTATTGCGTTACGGTGAAAACCCACACCAAAAAGGTGTTTTCTTCGGTGATTTGGACGCAATGTTTGACAAATTGAATGGTAAAGAATTATCATACAACAACTTGGTAGACGTAGATGCGGCAGTAGCTATCGTTGACGAATTCCAAGAACCTACTTTTGCAATTTTAAAACATACAAACGCTTGTGGTGTTGCTTCACGCGAGACGGTTAAACAAGCTTGGATTGACGCTTTAGCATGTGACCCAGTTTCTGCTTTCGGTGGTGTATTAATTACAAACGGTGAAGTAGACGGCGAAACAGCTACTGAAATCAACAAATTATTCTTCGAGGTATTAATCGCTCCTTCATATTCAGAAGAAGCAGTAGCTATCTTGACAGAAAAGAAAAACAGAATTATTTTACGTCGTAAAGAAGTGCAATTGCCTACGGAACAATTCAAAACTTTATTGAACGGGGTAATCTTACAAGATAAAGACAACACAGTAGAAGGTCCTGACCAAATGACTACGGTAACGAAAGTAGCGCCTACTGCTGCACAATTAGAAGACTTATACTTCGCAAACAAAATCGTTAAACATACGAAATCTAATACAATCGTATTTGCGAAAAACGGTACGTTAATCGCTTCAGGTGTAGGTCAAACCTCACGTGTAGACGCATTGAAACAAGCTATCGAAAAAGCAAAAGCTTTCGGTTTTGACTTAGTAGGTTCTTCAATGGCATCAGATGCGTTCTTCCCTTTCCCGGATTGTGTAGAAATCGCTGGTGACAACGGTATCGCTGCTGTATTGCAACCAGGAGGTTCTATCAAAGACAAATTGTCTATCGAAATGGCTGACAAAAAAGGTCTTGCAATGGTAACGACTGGTGTGCGTCACTTCAAACACTAATCTTAGTTTTATAGGATATAGAAAAGCTCAATCGAATGATTGGGCTTTTTTTGTTATTTATAACCTATTTTAACTTGTACAATTTCTCTATAGATAACATAAATCAAAGTTAATCATCTTTATATAATTGGTATACAAACTCATCTATAGACCTATTAGCTAAAAATTATGTATATTAGTAAGTAAAACCATATTATCCAACCAATTATGAATGATTTTATTACTAAAAAACTCGCAATTTTCTTGCTTAAAGAAAAATATACAACATTCGAATCTACACTTAAAACAACTTCTTTAACAAAGTATGGATTAAAAAAAGACATTGATAATGAAGGCTTAATAGTTATTGGTCATGAGAAACAAATTGAACCTGATTGGAAACATTTACTTCAAACAATTTGTGAGAAAGAAATTCCAAATTTAAATAACTCTTCAAACAGAGCTGTATTATTTTTTAAAACTAATAATAGAATATTTGCTATTTGTTTCGGCTATGGAAAGTATTTAATTAAAGATGAATGTATCGAACGTGAATTTGGTTTAAAAACAGCATTGAATATCATTAATGCCGATAAATTAATCAGCATTGATAAAGCAAATATTGGAGATTTAAATATACTAACAAAAACACAATCATCTAAAAAAGGAAGTCCGTATCATTTTGAAATAGATATTTTAAGAGATTTGGTAAAAGGAATTACAGGGGAACCAAAAAAAATTAGTGATACTCTTTATGGAAAAATTATAACTGGAAATGAAGCTATTCATATTTCACCAAAGATTAAATTAAGAGCTGTCCCAACAATTTTAAATAAACTTTATATATCGTACTCATCAAATGATTACAAAGAGAGATTTGACTGGATTGACAACATTAAACCTGAAAAAGACCCTAAAGTCCTGGAAATATTGAGAAAAAAGCTTTTAGACACAATAAATATTAAAAATACCAACTCAATACATATTGCACCACCTTTCATAATTGATTGGGAACACTTTGAGTATTTATCCTATACCCCTAAAGGAGAAAAATACAACGAATTTGATATTAACGATTTTTATAATTATAAATTAGAAGATAATTTTGAGTATAATGATTGGGGTAAATTACTAAATCAAAATTTTTATATAAAATATTCAAATTATGATGAAGTATTGCCTCATAAGCTTTGGAGATTTTTGAATTTTGAAACTGAATTTGATAGATTTAGGTATATATTCACATCATCAAGTTGGTATAAAGTAAATAAAAATTATTATGAGGATATTTATAATTATTGCTCAAAAATTGAAGAATCGAATTCACATTTTATTGATTGCATAAAAAACGTATCGGGCAAATACGACGAAGGTTATTATAACGAAGAATTAAGTAAATCTCAAAATGATTATATACTTTTTGATAAAAAGTTAGTAAAATCAGACATAAACCGTTCTCACATTGAAGTCTGCGATGTCTTTAATAAATCCAATAAGGAATTTATTCATGTAAAGTTTAGAGAAAGTTCATCAACATTAAGTCATCTATTTTCACAAGGAAGAGTTTCTGCAAACTCCTTACAAAAAGATAAGACATATCGTAAAAATATTCGGGCAATATAGAAAACCAAGCGAGACCTAATTCCTTTGGAAAACAAAGATATAAACTCATTTGAATACACTATTACTTATGCAATTATTGAGAATAAAACAAGAAGCTTCGTAGACTCGTTGCCATTTTTTAGTTTAGTAAACTTCAGGTTAACTTTAGAAAATTTACTGTCTCGTGGCTATAAAGTAAAAGTAAAAAAAATAATAAAAGTATAATTACCCTTTTTATTATACTATGAATCATAATGCTACTATTGAACTTAAATGTTAAAAATTCAGCCACTTCGCCAACATTAATAAATAAATTAAAGAACTATACAACCAAAGGGGATACATTACAGTATCCCTTTTATGTTTTAAACCAGTCAACACCTACACAAACACCCCAAAAGCTTGTTGTACAGAATTAGCTAATTCCTCAACGGATATGGATGGCTCTGGACCATCTGTTGTCTTCCAAGTTCTGGACGTTGGGTCAAATGATAATTTGTATTGTACTAACGTATTCTCTGTCACCGTGAAATGATGTGTTGTCGGGTCATACTGCACTTCAAATAAGGTTGCTTCTCCGTTTATTTCTTTTGAAAATTGTCTGTTAAAATGCTGGTTCATGTTGTGTTCTAATGTTTCAAAAAGTACTAATGTCAAATATTTTAAACGGAAAAGGTCTCCAAATTGTTTTACTCTGTAAAAAATAATTATGCCGAGAACTATCCAAATATCCGCACCATCTCATTCATCAGAGAGAATAATAGAAAAAATAGCTTCTGAAAAAGGCATATTGAGTATTCGCCTACAAAGAGGTATATCTCTGACGCCAGTAGGTGATGTCATATCAGTCGATGTCTTGAGTAACGAAATCCGAAATATAATGGTCGTGCTAGAAGATGAAGGCATACTGGATAATCCGCAGTATGCCTTGTCTACATCAACGTCTTCGAGTATGCTCAGCAACACGCATTCTGAAGAGATTAACACTGACGGCAGCCAAACCATTTGGGAAGAAACGCTCAGCACAATAAATGAACAAAGTCAGATGACGTACAACAATTTGTTGACGATGCTGCTATCCGGAATGATTGCTGTAATGGGATTAGCGACTAATGCCATTCATGTCGTCATCGGTGCTTCCCTACTCGCCCCCGGTTTTGGTGCAGTTGTTCGCATTTCATTAGGCTTAGTAAACAAACATACCACTTGGAAACAAGGACTTAAGGATGTATTTGCAGGTTATGCTGCTTTGCTAATCGGAGCTACAATTACCGCTGTCGGTCTAAAGATTACAGGAACAAACGTATTAATCGGTTCTTCGTCTTACCTTCCGCAAGATAAATTAGTGGATTACTTCACGACAATAACAGTCGAAAGTGTTTTGGTATCTGTATTAGCCGCCATTATTGGTACTATCCTAATCCTTACCAACCGCACCTTACTTACTGCCGGGGTAATGATGCTCTTGGCTTTGGTCACTTCGGCAAGTATCGCTACGATGGCATTTGTACAAGGCGATTATGCAATGGGATTTCAAGCTGTTGGCAGGTGGTTCTTAGAGTTTTTCATCATTGCTGGTATCTCTGCTGTGGTTTTTCTTATTAAAAAGCACACCGTAATGAACCGTAATATGAAGATTTAGAATGTAAGAGTGAACCATCATTAGCGTATGATATTATTATGTAAGATAATTTTCATATTTTAAGTTAATTCGTATTACCCACTTCTAAACTTAGTTTTATGATCTCAAGAATTTCTGTTATTTGCTTGATCCTCTTATCTGCATTAACCACACTCAAAGCGCAAAATAAGCCTATTAAATACGCTATTGTAGGATTAACACATTCGCATGTACATTGGATTTTGGGAAATCTAAAAACAGAAGCTTACGAAGTTGTCGCTATTGTAGAACCCAATAAAGCTTTGGCTGAAAGATTTTCAAAGCAATATAAGTTTCCTTTGGCAATGGTCTACGACACGATAGACGAAATGATTAGGGCAAAATCTCCACAAGCCGTATTGGCTTTTGGCACGGTATACGAACATTTGGAGGTAGTAGAGAAATGTGCACCCAAGGGTATTCATGTGATGGTCGAAAAACCATTAGCTGTTAGTATCGCACACGCCAAAAAAATGGAATCCCTCGCGAAAAAACACAACATCCATTTGATAACAAACTACGAAACGACGTGGTATCCAACCATGCAGAAAACGTACGAATTATTGCAAAGCAATGCAATTGGAACTATGCGAAAAGTAGTTATCCGTGATGGGCATAAAGGTCCAGCGAAAATAAATCTTGATCCCGAATTTCTATCTTGGCTGACCGATCCTGTACAAAATGGTGGTGGCGCAATTACCGATTTTGGCTGTTATGGTGCCAATCTAATGACCTGGTTTATGGATGGTAAAAAACCACTTACAGTCACAGCAGTTACCCAACAGTTGCAAAAGGAAAACAATCCCAAAGTTGACGACGATGCGACCATAATTCTGACTTATGAAAATAGCAATGCCGTTCTTCAACCCTCTTGGAATTGGACGATAGGACGCAAGGATTTGGAGATTTATGGTTTAGATGGTGTGATTTATGCGGATAATAGTCATCACCTACGTATCAAAAAGTCCGAAGGTTATGATGGGTTCAAAGAAGAAAAATTTGATTTGAAGTCTTTAGAAAAGCCCTTCAATGATCCATTTAACTTTTTCGCCGCAGTAATCAATAATGAAATTAAGTTAAAGCCTTACGACTTGTCATCTTTGGAGAATAATATGGCCGTCATGGAAATATTAGATGCGGTTATTCGTAGTGCGAAATCTGGAAAAACGGTGACTTTGAAGAAGTAATTGTAGTCTTCCTAATATGTATCAAATAAGAGAACTGCCCATTGTTATACATGAATGTCGCCTTAGTGAGTTGCCAATTGTAGGAATGTCGTAACGTTGTGGCAACTCGGTACAGCGACGAGTTTTTGGTTACTTTTTGCGGAAAAAAGTAACTGCCTGCCCGGCATGAGGGCACTTATATAACCCTATCTCTTACTGAACAGAATAAATCCCAATGTTGCTAATCCCGTTAAGAACGGATAATACAAATAAGAAATCAATTCTATTGGCGATACTGTTTGTTGTGATGTTCCTGACAAAACAATAGACGATGCTGCAAGTGCTGCCAATATTTGTGCGCCGTAAGGCAATATACCTTGGACAAAACAAGATGCCGTATCCAAAATACTTGCAACTCGCTTAGGAACTAAATCAAATTTGTCGGATATTTCTTTTGCTAAAGGCCCAACAATTACAATCGTAATCGTATTATTTGCCAACGCAAAATTAACCAGAGCAGTCAAAGAAACAATACCCAATTCCGCTCCGCGTTTCGTTTTTATTCTTTTCAAAACCGAATTGAGCAAGAAATCAATTCCTCCATTATGACGAATAATGCCTACTACTCCACCGATAATCAAACACATCAAACTTAATTCAAACATTCCAGCGAAGCCTGAATTTATACTTTGGATCGAATTCAACAAAGTAATAGAATTAGTATATAATCCGATTAATAAGGTAGCGACAATGCCGATTCCTAATGTCCAAATCACTTGAACACCCAATAAGGCAAGTGTAAAGACGAGTATATACGGCAATACTTTGATGAATTCAAATTCTCCAACCTGTATATTGCCAACATTTTCGGCAAAGGCAGCTCCTTGGAAATAATAAATTATAACCACCAAAATAGCGACAGGCAAAACGATTCTAAAATTGATTTTAAACTTGTCACGCATGCTTACATTTTGAGTTCTTGTCGCAGCAATGGTGGTATCAGAAATAAAGGACAAATTATCCCCAAACATGGCTCCTCCTACTACTGCAGCCAAAGCTATAACTGTTATTCCAGGAATATAGGTTTCGAATCCCACGGCAAAAGGTGCTAGGGCTACAATAGTTCCCACAGAAGTTCCCATAGAAATGGATACAAAACAAGCAATTAGAAAAATACCCGAAAGGATAAATTGAGGCGAAATATAAGTCATTGCAAAGTTCACGGTTGACGACAATGCACCTATTGACTTCGACAACTCACTAAATGCGCCTGCCAACAGAAATATGAGAATCATAATCAGAATATTCTGATCACCAGACCCATTCGCAAAACTTTTTAATTTCTCGTCAAAGCTTTTGTTCGGATATTGAAAAAACGCAACAAAAAGCGAAATGACAAACACCACCAAAACAGGCAGTGCATAAAAATCACCTAAATAAAGAGAGCCTGCAAAATAAATGATGATAAAAATAATTAACGGCAATAATGCCCAAAAGTTACCTGCTTTATTTTCCTGGCCCATACTTACTATTTTATTCTTTTATTTTAATTTACCCAATCTCTGTTCGAAATAAGAAAATTCAAATAGTTGTAATTCCCTTTATTTCACAGCAAATGTCGCCTTAGTGAGTTGCCATTTGCAGGAATGCTGAATCATTGTGGCAACTCGGTACAGCGACGAGTTTTTGATTACTTTTCGAAAAAAAGTAATTGCCTCCCCGGCATAGAGGGATCTTAAACAAATCCCTTAAATCGAACTAACTTTATTTATTCTCTTCCCAAAAATCTGCGTTTTTGATACCCAATTTCTTCGGATCAAATGTTGGATCTTCAATTCCTTGCTTACGTTGTGTTTCGTAGTCTTTCCAAACTTTCATTCCCGTTTTGCTCAATAGCAAAATAGCAATTAAGTTAACCCAAGCCATCAAACCTACACCAATATCCCCCAAATTCCAGGCAAGTTCTGCTGTTTTAATCGTTCCAAAATATACAGAAAACAAAAACACAATACGCAGTATCCAGATTAAAGGCTTTATTTTTTTTCCTTTAAAGATATAAGCAATATTTGTTTCAGCATAGTAATAATAAGCCATAATCGTCGTGAAAGCAAAGAAAAATAAAGCTATTGCCACGAATTGATTTCCTATTGCTGGAAAATGCGATGACACAGCCGCTTGTGTAAATCCATCAGCCCCAACATTTGGAAGATTGCTCACTAAAAACGAGACAGCTTTTCCTTGGGCATCCAATGTTTCTACCACATTGAATTGATTTGTAAATAAGATCATCAACGCTGTAGCTGTACACACAAATAATGTATCTACATAAACTGAGAAAGCTTGCACAAGTCCCTGTTGCGCAGGATGTTTCACATGTGCCGCAGCTGCTGCGTGTGGCCCTGTACCCTGACCTGCTTCATTGGAATAAATCCCGCGTTTTACACCCCAAGCAATAGCCATACCGATGACACCTCCAAATGTAGCATCAAAACTGAATGCTGAGGAGAATATAAGTGAGAATACCGCAGGAATTTTCTCAAAATTCAATCCAATAATTACTATCGCCATCAAAATATAAGCACCAGCCATAAAAGGCACTATAAACTCAGATGCTTGTCCCAAACGTTTGACACCACCAATAATAATTATAGATAACAACGCAATTACAACAATTCCTACCCAACTGATCGTCAAATCGAATCCCGCAAAATTTACAACTTCGTTAGAATAATTGAAGGCATTGGTAATCGTACCATTGATGGCATTACTCTGAACACCTGGCAAAAAAAAGCCGGTACTTATTACGGTTATCACTGCAAATAATAAGGCGTACCATTTAACACCTAATCCTTTTTCAATATAATAGGCTGGTCCTCCGCGAAAATCACTGCCTTCACTTTGTTTGTATACTTGTGCTAACGCTGACTCAATGAACGCTGATGATGAACCTAAAAATGCAATGGCCCACATCCAAAATACAGCCCCAGGTCCACCCATATAAATCGCTGTCGCTACACCTACAATGTTACCCGTCCCAACACGTCCTGAAATCGCTAGTGCAAATGCTTGAAAAGATGAAATGCCTTCCTCAGATTGCTTTTTAGTAAATAGCAATCGTACCATATCTTTTACATATCGAACTTGAAGAAAACCAGTTCTTATGGAGAAATAAAGCCCTACTATTAAACAAAAGTATATAAAAAAGTCGCTCCAAACATAACTAGAGATTGTCGATATGATATTTTCCATCGTAAAGGTGTTAATAATTTTTTATGCGTCTAAGTAACGTATTTTTTCATCAAAATACGAAGGTAATTTTCAAAAAATCACATCAAAATGGGTGTTACAGCAGATATAACTATTTAGTACTAATGAAAGAATATAGTTTTTGCCTTTCAGGTTCAACTAAATAAAACACTTTTGATGTAGTACGCTCCGATGCACCAATCAATCTTTAAAAAGTTAGCATAAGTATAAACTCTGCATTTCTAAAATTTAATCCACAAAAAAAGGAGCTATATTTTTAATTACAGCTCCTTTTTATCTAATTTTTTATTCACTACAAAATAGCTTGACGCACTCGCGTCAATTTTGTTAATAAATCTTCTAACAAATCCAAATGCAACATATTCGCTCCATCTGATTTTGCATTCGCAGGATCTGGATGTGTCTCTATAAATAATCCATCAGCTCCTACAGCTATAGCTGCCTTAGCGATTGTCTCGATCAATTCTGGCTTACCACCCGTTACACCCGAAGTTTGGTTTGGTTGTTGCAAAGAATGCGTACAATCCATTACCGTAGGAACATCAAAAGAACGCATGACAGGTAAACCTCTAAAGTCCACGATTAAATCTTGATAACCAAACGAATTACCTCTATCCGTCAAGAAAACTTTATCATTGCCTGAATCTTTTACTTTATCCACTGCAAATTTCATGGATTCAGCCGACAGAAATTGTCCTTTCTTAACATTGACCACCTTACCTGTATTTGCAGCCGCTACCAACAACTCTGTCTGACGACATAAGAAAGCAGGAATTTGCAACACATCCACGTACGCCGCTGCCATTGCAGCTTCATGACTTTCGTGAATATCTGTCACCGTAGGCACACCAAACTCTTTGCCTACTTTTTCTAAAATCTTAAGTGCCTTTTCATCACCAATTCCAGTGAATGAATCCACACGTGAACGGTTAGCCTTGCGGTAAGAACCTTTGAAAATATAAGGAATATTTAATTTATCCGTAATCGTTACGATTTTCTCTGCAATACGTAATGCTATCTCCTCACCTTCTATAGCACATGGACCCGCCATCAAAAAGAATTGATCAGACGATCCATTCTTAATACCAGGTAAATAGTTGTTTATCATTTTTTGTTAATTTCCTAATTCCGAAATAAATTTAATGCGCATCAATTGAATATCTTCATACGAATAATCCTCCTCACCCAATTCATTCAATGCCGTTTTGATCGAATCCTCTTCCGCAGATTTGAAGTAATCGTACACTTCATCTTGCCTATCTTGGTCAATCATTTCGTCCACAAAATAGCCAATATTCAGTTTTGTTCCTGAGTACACAATAGATTCAACCTCTTTCAAAAGATCTTCATAGCTGATACCTTTTGAACCAGCAATATCATCTAGTGCAAGCTTACGGTCTATATTTTGAATAATACTTACTTTCAACGCAGATTTATTCGCTGTACTCTTAACAACAAGATCTTGCGCTCGCTCAATACCATTATCCTCAACATATTTTTTGATCAGCTCAACAAACGGACCGCCAAATTTCAATGCTTTTCCTGCACCAACCCCATGAATTTGCTTCAGTTCCTCAATGCTCACTGGATAATGTGTGCACATTTCATCCAAAGAAGGATCTTGGAAGATTACAAACGGAGGTAAAGATTTCTGCTTCGCTATTTTCTTGCGCAGATCTTTCAGCATTTTCAACAGTTCCGCATCCAACGCACCCGAACCTTGTGGACCATCATCGCCGTCCTCATCATCTGCAGCTTCTATCTCTTTGTTCAAAATGAACTTTAAATTATAAGGGTTGCTAAGATACTTTTTACCCTCATCAGTCAAGACTAAAAGTCCATAATGGTCGATATCTTTTTTGACAAAATCAGCAAGTTCAGCCTGTCTGATTAAAGAATTCCAATAGTTGATTCCCTTATCCTTACCATAGCCAAAAAGTTTATGTTCATCATGCTTATAAGCCGATACAGGTTGATTATTCTGACCGATGAACACATTGATTATATGCTGATCATCAAAACGATTTCCTTCTTCTTTGATGAAATTCAAGACTTTTACTAAATCTTCTTCCGCCTCAAAATAAGTCTTAGTCGAGCGACAATTGTCACACATACTATTACATCCCGTCTCATCAAATTTTTCACCGAAATAATGTAAAATTTGTTTACGACGACACACTGAAGATTCAGAATAATCGATAACTTCTTTTAATATTTGTGTACCTATTTCTCGTTCCGAAACAGGCTTATCTTTCATGAATTTGATAAGCTTATCGACATCCTTTTTCGAATAGAATGACAAACAATAGCCTTCACCTCCATCACGACCAGCACGACCAGTTTCCTGATAATAGCCTTCCATCGATTTTGGAATATCATGGTGAATCACATATCGCACATCTGGCTTATCTATCCCCATTCCGAAAGCGATAGTTGCCACAATGACTTGCACATCTTCCATCAAGAATTTATCTTGTGTATCAGCACGGGTTTTCGCATCCAAGCCAGCATGGTAAGGCAATGCCTTGATGCCATTTATATTAAGGATTTCTGCTATCTCCTCTACTTTTTTACGACTTAAACAATAGATAATCCCTGTTTTTCCCGCATTATTTCGAATGAATTTTACAATTTCCTTTGCAATATTTTTCTTAGGTCTTACTTCATAGTACAGATTAGATCGATTGAACGATGACTTGAACAATGTTGCATCCGTCATCTGCAAATTCTTACGAATATCAGACTGAACTTTTGGAGTAGCCGTAGCTGTAAGCGCAATAATTGGAATATTATCTCCAATTTCATTTAAAATCGTTCTGATCTTACGATATTCAGGACGAAAATCATGTCCCCACTCCGATATACAGTGCGCTTCATCCACAGCGACAAAAGATACTTTAATCGATTGCAAAAAAGCAATATTATCTTCTTTAGTCAACGACTCTGGAGCCACATAAAGAAGTTTCGTTTGTCCGGAAGTCACATCCGCTTTCACACGTGTGATTTCACCTTTTGTGAGTGATGAATTTAAGAAATGAGCAATACTGTCTCTTCCTCCAAACGCACGCAATTGATCCACTTGATTTTTCATCAAAGCGATCAAAGGTGAGATAACAATAGCCGTACCACCACTCATCAAAGCAGGAAGTTGATAACATATCGACTTTCCACCTCCCGTAGGCATAATAACAAAAGTATCTTTTTTATTAAGTATGTTAGTGATTATTGCTTCCTGATCCCCCTTAAATGCATCAAAACCAAAGAATTCCTGGAGATTATCGTACAATGATTTTTCTATTTCCATCAGCGCCATTACAAAAATATAAGTAGACTATTGACCATCTAAAAATTAAATACTTTATTTTTGTCAATTATAGAATAAAAATAAGGAGATTTTCCGTGAAAAGCAATTCAGAAATAAAAAAAGAGGCTATCGAAGTACTACTGTTAGAAGCTAAAGCACTAGAAGCCTTGACGAAAAAAGTTACAGATGACTTTGCAGAAGTTGTCAATATAATCTTGAACTTAAATGGGCGCGTTATTGTATCGGGCATAGGGAAGAGTGCAATTATTGCGCAAAAAATTGTAGCAACATTGAATTCTACCGGAACTCCTTCCATCTTTATGCATGCCGCTGACGCTATTCATGGTGATTTAGGAATAATTCAAGAGCATGATTTAGTCATTGTTATCTCCAAAAGCGGAAATACTCCTGAGATTAAAGTATTGATTCCATTTTTAAAACAAGCGAAAAACAAACTTGTTGGTATAGTTGGAAATTTGAACTCATTCTTGGCAAAACAAGCAGATTACATACTGGATACCACCGTAGAAAAAGAAGCTTGTCCAAACAACTTAGCGCCTACTACAAGTACTACAGCGCAATTGGCTATGGGTGATGCGTTGGCAGTTTGTTTGCAGACAGTTAGACAGTTTACAGACAGAGATTTTGCAAAATATCATCCAGGCGGTGCACTTGGGAAGCAACTATATCTGAAAGTTGCCGATTTATCCAATAACAATGGAAAACCATCCGTCCTATCTTCAGATAATATCCGAAGTACCATTATTACAATCACAAAATTCAGATTAGGTGCAACTGTGGTTACTGAGAACGATAAGATTATTGGCATTATTACTGATGGGGATATTCGCCGTATGCTCGAAAATTATGCAGATACATCGAAATTAACAGCAAAAGACATTATGAGCGCTAACCCTAAGCAAATCGAACAAACTGAGCTGGCAATTAATGCTTTTCATTACATGAAAGACAATAATATATCTCAACTGGTAGTAACCGAAAATGGAGATTACGCTGGCATTATTCATATCCAAGATTTACTAAAAGAAGGAATTATCTAAACGTCAAAACAGATTTTAATTCGTGTAAAATTATTGTGGTTATTGATTTTTAGTCTGCCAAAGTTTTATTTTGGCAAAATAATTGATTAAAATTGATTATTAAACAAAAACAGACAAGAACAGGTAAAGAGAGAAATATGAAAAAGGTATTAACTATAGCTACTACAGTCATTGCATTTATTACATTAACAGCGATGATGCAAGTTGGGGAATTTAAATTTGAAACTGAATCTCATGATTTCGGCAATATTGCTTACAACAAACCAGCTTCATATGAGTTTACATTTACAAATGCTGGCAAAGCGCCAATAATTATATCAGAAGTGGCACCTTCATGCGGTTGTTCAGTAGCTGATTTTTCTAAAACACCGGTAAAACCGGGTGATACTGGTAAAATTAAAGTGACATATAATGCTGCTGCAAAAGGACCCTTTACAAAATCATTTATTGTAAAATCAAACACAAAAACACCAGTAAAGACATTAACAATTAAAGGTAACGTGGAATAATAATTCGCATTACAACCAATATTGTAGCCCTATCAAAATTCATTTGATAGGGCTTTTTATTTAAACTATATTTGTCCCGAAATAATAACTCAATAATATGCCAAAAATTTCGCAAAAGGGCATGGACATGCCTGCATCGCCTATTAGAAAATTAACTCCTTATGCTGACCAAGCTAAGAAAGATGGCAAAAAAATCTATCATCTTAACATTGGCCAACCCGATATCGAAACACCTGAAGTCATGCTTAATGCATTAAAAAACATTGACTTTAAGGTTTGGGCATATACTCCTTCCGAAGGTACTGCATCGTACCGTCAGAAATTAGCGGAATATTACAAGAAATTAAATTACAACATCACACCAACCGATATTTTGGTTACAAATGGTGGATCAGAAGCGATTACCATTGCGATGCAAGCTTGCTTGAATCCTGGTGAGGAAATTATTATCCCAGAACCATTTTATGCAAATTACAATGGTTTCGCTTGTTCTTCAGATATAGTTGTAAAACCAATCATGTCTTATATTGACAATGGTTTTGCCTTACCTTCTATCGCAGAATTCGAAAAAGTAATCACAGATAAAACGAGAGCAATAGCTATTTGTAATCCAAACAACCCAACTGGCTACCTTTATTCTCGTGAAGAAATGGAAGCTCTTAAAGAGCTATGTCTGAAATATGATTTATTCTTATTCTCGGATGAAGCTTACCGTGAATTCTGTTACGACGACAAAGATTTTATTTCACCAATGCACTTGGAGGGGTTAGAAAATCATGTTGTAGTTTTAGACACCGTATCTAAGCGATATTCGGCTTGCGGAGCACGTATTGGTTGTTTAATCACTAAAAATAAAGAATTATACCTTACTGCATTAAAATTTGCACAGGCACGTTTGTCACCGTCTTTAGAAGGACAAATTGCAGGTGAAGCTGCTGTTGACACACCAGATTCATATTTTCAAGCTGTATCAAAAGAGTACACTGCAAGACGAGACACCTTAGTAGCTGGTCTTAATGCAATCGAAGGCGTATTCTGTCCTAATCCAGGAGGTGCTTTTTATGTAGTCGCAAAATTACCAATTGATAATGCGGATAAATTTTGTCAATGGATTCTTGAATCATTTTCGTATGAAAATGAAACTGTTATGATGGCTCCAGCTACTGGATTTTACAGCACTACAGGTGTTGGAACAGATCAAGTTCGCCTAGCATATGTTTTAAATCAAGATGATTTGAAAAAAGCTTTAGTTTGTTTAGAAAAAGCCTTGGAAATTTACCCAGGCAGAACAATATAAATTAGACATTAGTTTTTTAAATTTACAAATAGGGGTTCTATCAGCCCCTATTTGTATTTATGCGATATTTTGGAATTTCACTTCTTCTTATTAGTATTCTTTTGTTTTTTGCGGGGGTTTATGGTTTCACGACTCGCATATCATCCCACTTTATTGCTGAACTTACAAAATACTGTTTTATGACCTGGTGGCTTGTGGGCTTAGCTGGTTTTATTCTACTCAAATTAGCAAAAGATTCAGATGCTAAAAAGAAGAATATCCAATAAGAGCTTACCCATATTTTATCATGATTATACTTTTTCAACACGTTAAATAGATTTTATATTCTACGTGAATAATCCTTTCTTATACTAAAAAATCATCAGTATCTTTGTTTGTAATGAATGTAGAGAATTTACTAGAACGCGCATTAAACTTTGAGTTTTTAACCAAAGAAGAAGGTATTTTTTTATACCATAATGCATCTACAGCGGATTTGGCGTATATCGCCAATGAGTTAAGAAAAATTCAAGTTCCACATGGAAAAGTTACTTGGCAAATTGACAGAAATGTCAATACAACCAATGTGTGTATTGCCAATTGTAAGTTTTGCAACTTCTTCCGTCGACCAGGTCACGAGGATAGCTATATTACGGATATAGAAACATACAAACAAAAGATTGAAGAGACTTTTAAATATGGTGGAGATCAACTGTTATTACAGGGTGGTCACCATCCTGATTTAGGTTTGGAATTCTACGCAAACCTGTTTCGTCAACTTAAGGAACTCTACCCTACCCTTAAACTACATTCCTTAGGTCCACCCGAAATAGCGCATGTTGCTAAATTGGAGGGAATGTCACATATTGATGTGCTGACAAAGTTAAAAGAAGCTGGTCTAGATTCACTTCCAGGTGCTGGTGCAGAAATATTAAATGATCGTGTAAGACGTCTAATCTCAAAAGGCAAATGTGGAGGTCAAGAATGGTTAGATGTGATGCGTGCTGCTCACAAAATCAATTTGCCGACATCGGCTACAATGATGTTTGGACATATCGAAACAATCGAAGAACGCTTCGAGCATTTGGTGTGGATTCGTGAAGTGCAGTCTGAAAAACCAGTGGATCATTATGGTTTTGTTGCCTTTATTCCGTGGCCTTTTCAAGATGATGGTACATTGTTAAAACGCTTACGCGGAATCTCAAACAATGTTACGGGAGATGAATATATACGTATGATTGCCTTGAGTCGCATCATGCTTCCTAATATCAAAAATATTCAAGCTTCATGGCTGACTGTAGGAAAAGCCGTAGCACAATTGTGCTTGCATAGTGGAGCAAATGATTTTGGGTCTATTATGATAGAGGAAAACGTAGTCTCTGCCGCAGGTGCGCCTCACCGATTCACTTCAAAATCCATTCAGGATGCGATTACTGAAGCAGGATTTGAGCCTCAACTTCGCACCCAGACTTATAAATTTAGAGAGTTGCCAGAATCTATGGTCGAACAAGTAATTAATTACTAAGTGAAAGATATACTATTAAATATCGAAGCATTAATTTTTGCATCTGAAGAAGGTCTCTCCGCAACAGAGATAAAGCATATCCTTCAAGATGGTTTGATGATTACCATCAATAAAGATGAAGTTCTATCATTTATAGACCAGATCAAACTAAAATACGAAGCAGAAGATCAAGTATTCTCTCTTAAGACATTTAATAACAAATATCATTTCTTGACAAAAGAAAGTTATCACGATGTAATAAATCAAATGCAGGCACATCGTGATCGCAAGAAATTGAGTCAGTCGGGATTGGAAACCCTTGCAATTATTGCTTACCGACAACCTATCACAAAATTAGAAGTTGAGCAAATACGCGGCGTAAATTGCGATTATTCTATACAACGCTTATTAGAAAAAGATCTGATTAAAATTATTGGTAAAGCCGAGAGTATAGGTAAGCCTCTTTTGTATGCGACAAGTGATACATTCATGAATCACTTTGGTATTAATTCGGTAAAGGACTTACCACAATTGAAAGATATCATCAATGAAGAAAATAGCATTGGTGAAATCATAGAATAATTTTTCATTAATTAACATTTTTTTTAAAATTAAAGGGTTGATTATCAATAATATATTTTTTAAAAAAAATTTTTAGTTTAGGTTTTCTTGTATAATTTTACGATATAATAATCAATAGAAAGTAAGTATTGCTATGATGAACGAAACTATCGAAAAGTTGGAACTTGATGAGAATTTAATCAATTTCAACGGTCCTGAAGATGATGAAGATGATTTCGATGATGATGATTTTAACATCGACATTGATACTATCGGAGGATTCGATGACCTTGATGACGACGATGAAGATTTCTAGGAATAGAAAACGAGTAATAGTCTAAGCCAAAAAATAAGGGCAATTTTTAAATATTTAAAAATTGCCCTTATTTAATTATTTTTTGTGCAATTGCTCGTACAAATCGATTACTTTCTTTTGCAAGTCGATAACCTCCGCCTCACGAGTTTGCAATCTTTGGTTCAATTCATTGATCTCTTCAAATTTCTCTTTCTCTTCATTGGCATCTGAAGTAGACAACAATTGAACTAATGACAAATTGAATAATTTAGCAATTTGATTTAATCTCGAAAGATTAACATCAGTAATGCCCGTTTCAATTTTCGAAAACGCTGGAATCGAAATATCCAATCGCTTTGCTACATCCTCTTGACTCCATCCCTTTTGGTGTCTTAATAATCTAATTTTTTTCCCTAAAGTATTCATTTGGTAAATGTTTTTATTATTTAACGTGCAAGTTAAAAAAAAATTATTAAATTAAAAACTAACTATTTAAAATTTTTGACTTTTTTAGCCAAAAATTTATCCGCAAAACTTAACACATTAACTCCAATGTTACTATCCGAACTCATAAACAACAAATTAAACCCCTGACTTTCAAATTGTTCCAAATAAAAATTTAACTCGTCAAAATCAGTTATTACAGTCATATTAGTGTGATCAAATGTTGAAAATATTTTATCAACAACATTTCCTAAAACTATATTTTTTTCTTTTATACTATTTTTATTTAAAAAAACTACCGCATAATCTGATTCAATCATACTATGACGATACATTTCTAACTTATCGTCTTTCAATATATCATAAGGAGTTAATTCTATTAGTGTCAATAGTTTTTTATTCGAAAACTGTTCTTTCACCGCATGAATACTCGTATAAAGCTTAGATGGTGTATGCGCAAAATCTTGATAAACAACAGATCCTTCCTCACTTTTAACAAATTCTAGATAACGGATTGAACTTTTAAAATCACTAATACTTTCATAAAACTCGCCACGCTTTATCCCCAACCATTCACAAACCGTATATGCACCTGCAATGTTTGAAAGATTCTGCTTCCCAATAATTTTTAAAGGAATTTGCTCTTCACCAACTTCTATATAAGTAATTCCTTTATTAATAGTATAATTTGGCATCTTATAGCCATGCCTATTAATTTTACAATCTTTAGTATCTCCAACGACCTTTAGAACATTGACATCCTCTTTATTATAAACCAAAGTTCCTTTTGCTACGATGGTATCTATAAACTCTTCAAATTGCTGAAGATAAACATCTTCACTTACTTCTGTTTTATTCGCATCCCAATGTACATTGCTTATTAATGCAATATTAGGATGATAGTAATGAAATTTAGAATGATCATCTATCGATGAAGCATAATACTCATCACCTTCTATCAATATGATTGGTGCTGAAGAAGTCAATTTAATCAATGAATTAAACCCTTCTAGTTGTGCGCCAACTACATAATCGAAATCCTTGCCAAGTTTTTTAAGTACATGCATAATCATACTTACTATAGTAGTTTTACCAAATGTACCTGCTATTACGACTCGTATCTTGTTTTTAGATTGTTCGTAAATAAACTCTGGAAAAGAATAAATCTTAATTCCAAGCTCTTGAGCTTTTATTAATTCTGGATTATCCGCGTCTGCATGCTTCCCCAGAATTATAGCATCTAAATCTTCGGTAATTACATCGGCATTCCAGCCTATTTCAGTAGGATAAAGTCCAGCTTCACGAAGATTTGATTTAGAAGGTTCTACAATCTGATCATCAGACCCTGTAACCTGATGACCTAATCTAGCTAAACTAATGGCTAGATTATGCATCACACTACCTCCTATAGCTATAAAGTGTATGCGCATAGCTTATTTTTTAATAAATTTTGCTGCACACCATTTATCTAAAACTTTATTACTAACAAAAGTAAAAGAAAGTTCCTCGCAACATTTTTTTAGAAACGGAAGATCCTCTTCTTCATAAAAACCGCTGATATACAACTCGCCCTTTGAATCTAAATTATTAGCATATGTAGACATCTGGTCCAACAAAATATTTCTATTTATATTAGCTAATATGGTGTCAAACTTATCTCCTACAATAACTTCCTTTGATCCTAATTTAGGTTCTATGTTAATGATACCATTAAGTTCGGAATTTTCTTTGACACTATCAACACAAATATTATCATAATCTACTGCTAATATGCGTTTTGCACCTTTTTTTGCCACCAAAATAGCCAAAATTCCTGTCCCACAGCCCATATCAAGCACTTTCTTATTTTGAAAATTATTTTCCAAAATATAAGATAACATCATAGATGTCGTCTGGTGATGACCAGTTCCAAACGACATCTTAGGATCTATAACGATTTCATATGTATACTCCGGCTTAGCATCATGAAAAGTTGCACGCACATAACAAGCATCATCCACCACAATTGGATTAAAGTTTGATTCCCAAAGTGCATTCCAATTTTCCTCTTTCACATCATTGATTTGATAATCTACATTGAATTCACTGGCTTCAGCCAGCAATAATGTTTCAAGAGCTTGGGTATCCAAATTTGCGCTAGGAATATATCCCGCAAATCCTTCTTCGGTATCCTCAAATGTATCAAATCCAATTTCCGCCAATTCAGCTATTAACAAATCCTTCTGCCAATCTTGAATATCCGTACTCACAAAGTTAACCGCAGTATATTTCATTCTTATGATTATGCATTAAATACTTTAACAATATCTAGGAAGTCACGTGACTTCAAAGAAGCACCGCCAATCAAACCACCATCAATATCTTTTTGTGAGAATAATGTTGGTGCATTTGATGGATTACAACTACCGCCATAAAGAATAGTTGTGTTTTCAGCTGTTTCTGCATCGTAGTGATTTGCAACAGTCTCACGAATGAATGCATGCACTTCTTGCGCTTGCTCTGGACTAGCTGTCAAACCTGTACCAATCGCCCATACTGGCTCATAAGCTAGTACGACTTTAGCGAATTCATCTTTACTAAGGTGGAACACACCATCTACCAATTGCTTTTTGATTACATCAAAAAATTTACCTGATTCGCGCTCTTCTTTTGTTTCACCAATACAGAAAATTGGTTTCAAGTTATGTTTCAACGCAGTATTAGTTTTTTCAGCCAACAAAGAATCTGTTTCACCGAAATATGCTCTACGCTCCGAATGACCTAAAATCACATATTCTACACCTACAGATTTCACCTGAGAAGCAGATACTTCACCTGTGTACGCACCTGATTCAGCTTGATGAATATTTTGAGAACCTATATTTACGTTTTTTACATTCTCCGACAATTTAGCTACAGTTGATAAATGAATAAAAGGTGAACATACTATAACCTCTTGGTTGCCTACAACTTCGTCTTTTACCATATTTACAATTTCAGAAAAAAGACTTACACCTTCTTCAAAATTCAAATTCATTTTCCAGTTTCCTGCAACAATTTTTTTACGCATAGTTTTATATATTAAGGTTGATTAATAATTTCTTAATCTTAATGTTTGTTTGTAAATATACTCTAATATTTCCTTATCCAATTCTGTAAAGTCTTCCCGCTTTACTTCTGCCTTTCGAAAAAGCATTTCTAAAAATTTTGTTAAAATATAACTTTCAGACTTTCCATCAGAAAGCCATGAAAAATCCGGCACAAATTTGGGAATAAAATTCGAGATTGCGACCTGAACCCCTACTCCAATTACTGTACCTGTATTTATTTTGGAAGATATTGCCAACATGCTGTGATCTCCTATGAAGACACCACATTTTAATAACCCCGTATTACGGAAATTATTGTCCTTATAGGAATATACTTTTACGGTATTCCAATCATTTTTTAAATTAGAATTCGTTGTACCAGCACCCAAATTACACCCCTCACCTACCACCGCACACCCTAAATAACCATAATGTCCTTTGGCTGAATTACCCCAAATAACTGTATTATTCAACTCACCACACACAACAGAATTATCACCAATAGTCACATTAGGGTATATAACCGTACCCGATTTTACTCGGACGTTTTTTCCGATCACAGCTGGACCATGTATCACACAATCAGATTCTATAATCGCTCCATCCAAAATTAAAATAGCTCCTAAGGATGTATTTAATGTACATGCAGAAAGCTGTGCCGAAGATGCAATTTTAAAATTGTCTCCTATAATTGTGATTCCAATGTTCGAATGGTATGGTGATTCTATTTCTATAAAAGAATAATCAAATGCAATTTGAGGCGCATTAAAGGTGAAAATATCTTCAAGAAATTTTAAGGATTGATATTCCTCTGAATACTCCACTAAAGTAAATCCTTCTAAATTCAAATCTTCTAGAATATCTGTTTTATTCGTTGATTTGGTTCTAAAAGCGATCCATTCACCATCCGGATCAACTAATCGTTGATTTAATCGCAGATTTTTTAGTGCTTGAAGAAGAATTTCATTTGGAAGTATATTCGCTTTAATAACTAAGACTTCCTCTGTTGGGATATTTAGCGGAAATTTGATTGAAAGATAATCCTCTGTCAGATATGAAACATGCGGTATTCCCAAAATATCAGACCACTTTTTATCTAAAGTGAAAGCTCCGACCCGAAGATTTCCAATTGGACGAGTAGCTACAAGTGGCAATAATTCTTCTCTAGCTTCAAATCGATCAAATAAGACAAGGGAAATACTCATTCGCTAAAAATACAAAAATCCCGATAAATACATATCGGGATTTTCTATATATAATCGTTAAATTATAATTATTTCTTGTTGTAACGTGTACGGAATTTATCGATACGACCTGCAGTATCAACCAATTTCATTTTACCTGTATAGAAAGGGTGTGAAGTATGAGAGATCTCTAATTTCACTACTGGATATTCGTTACCATCTTCCCAAGTAATTGTCTCTTTTGTGTCTACACAAGATTTAGTTAAGAAAGCATAGTCATTTGACATATCTTTGAATACAACTAATCTGTAGTTTGATGGATGTAAATCTTTTTTCATTTTATCTTATGATTACTATATATGCTAACATTTGAGGTGCAAAGATAACTTATTTTAAAATTAATTCCAAAATAATATTTATCAACACACTTATTATTTTTCCACGAAATTCGATGGATTTGAATAAAGCACAAAGCTACATTATTTTCGTATATAATACATATAAAAATCACTTTTATCTACTCTTTTTCTTACTTTTGCTCATTATTTGAAAATAGACAAAACATGAGTATTTCACTATCCGAACAGGAACTACAACGTAGACTAAACCTACAAGGTATCATCGACCTAGGAATAAACCCTTATCCTGCTGATGAATACAAGGTAAATGTCACAGCGGCAGATATACTAGAAAACTACGAAAGAGATAAAATCAATTATAAGAGTATTCGTATAGCGGGTCGCATCATGAGCCGTAGAATCATGGGTAATGCATCTTTCATTGAGCTACAAGATTCTACAGGACGTATCCAAGTTTACGTCAAACGCGATGACTTGTGTCCTGGTGAGGATAAGACGTTCTACAATACGGTATTCAAAAAGTTATTGGATATTGGTGATATTGTTGGAATAGAAGGATATGTATTCACGACTCAAACAGGTGAAATATCAATTCATACCGAAAAACTAACTGTACTTACGAAATCATTGCGTCCACTTCCAATTGTAAAAGAAGCTGATGGAAAAACTTTTGATGCTTTTACCGATCCAGAACAACGCTACAGAATGCGCTATGTGGATTTGATTGTAAACGCACAAAACAGAGATATCTTTGTAAAACGTACAAAACTATTCAATGCTATGCGTCAATTCTTTAATGACGCAGGTTATATGGAAGTAGAAACGCCAGTATTGCAAGCAATCCCTGGAGGTGCAGCTGCACGCCCATTCATCACACACCACAATGCATTGGATATTCCTTTGTATTTACGTATTGCGAATGAATTATACTTAAAACGTCTAATCGTTGGTGGTTTTGAAGGTGTTTATGAATTCTCCAAAAATTTCCGCAATGAAGGCATGGATCGTACGCACAATCCGGAATTCACAGCGATGGAAATTTATGTAGCCTATAAAGACTACAACTGGATGATGGATTTTACAGAGCGTCTATTGGAGCACTGCGCAATTGCTGTTAATGGGACAAGTAAAGCTACGTTTGGAGAACACCAAATTGACTTCAAAGCTCCATATCCAAGAGTTACGATGGCTGATGCTATCAAACAATTCACTGGTTTTGATATTGCTGGAAAATCAGAAGAAGAACTACGTGAAGCTGCAAAAGGCATGGGCATTGATGTAAATGACACCATGGGTAAAGGCAAGTTGATTGATGAAATTTTTGGTGAAAAATGTGAGGGAAACTTCATCCAACCCACATTCATTACTGACTACCCGATTGAAATGTCTCCATTAACCAAAAAGCACAGAGACAATCCTGAATTGACTGAACGTTTTGAATTGATGGTTTGTGGTAAAGAAATTGCAAATGCATATTCAGAATTAAACGACCCTATCGATCAACGCGAAAGATTTGAGGAGCAAATGAAACTTTCAGAAAAAGGTGACGATGAAGCCATGTTCATTGATCAAGATTTCTTGAGAGCTTTGGAATACGGTATGCCTCCTACCTCGGGCTTGGGCATCGGTATGGACAGATTAATTATGTTCTTAACGAATAATGCATCTATTCAAGAAGTATTATTCTTCCCGCAAATGCGTCCAGAGAAAAATGAGCCTGTTGTAGAGCTTTCAGAAGACGAGAAAATTGTGTTAGGCATTTTATCAAATGAAAACCAAACTTTAGCTGAAGCTAAGGATAAATCTGGCCTGTCTGGTAAAAAATGGGACACAGCTACGAAAAGCTTACGTCAAAAAGATTTAATCAATATTGTGGTGGAAGGTGATAATAAGTTTATCACTACCAAATAAACAAAATGGGTTGGTTTTAATAAACCAACCCATTTTTCTTTAATATAACTCTTCGAGTTCTTTATCTAAACTTTCGATATCCATTAATTTTGGACTCCTCTGCCACGTCATATACGCATGCACCATTTGTCCATTGGAAGAAATCGGTTCTACAGATTTTTGATATAAAATATCGCCTTCAAAATCCAACTTTCTAACCTGCTTAACGCCTTCCCAATTTGGATTTAATGCTGTTTCAATATTATAAATTACATGTGATAAGACATTATCAGTTTTGTATTTGCCTGTAAAAGCGATATATTCTTTTGATCGAGCAGCAATTCTATCATCTGTAGCAGAGAATCGATCTTCAGAATCATATTTTAAAGGATTTTTGACTGATATCTGTACAGACATATAGCCATCTGGACTAAATATCAAAATCCCTTTTGGATTCTTTCCTAAAGGAAATAGATATTCCTCACCACCCACCGGAACTTCGATATAAGATAATAACTTCCACGTCCCAATAATTTCATTTTTCAATGATCCCATACTGTATGATTTTTATACTAGAACGCATTTTTGAACTAAATAGTTTGTCACATTTTTAACATAAATCCGACAAAGCGTTTTACGCATGTTTTAGCAAGAAAATGTAAGTTTGTAAAAAAATTATTAACAATGTCTCAACTCGAAATTTGTCCTTGCGGCAGTGAAAATACATATAACGATTGTTGCAACATCATTCACCAAGATTTACAAAAAGCAACCACCGCAGAAGAGCTAATGCGCGCAAGATATACTGCTTATGTCACATACAATATAGACTTCATCTACAATACTTATCATACTAGCACAAGAGGATATCAAAACAAAAAGGAAATAGAAAATTGGGCAAAGGAATGTAAGTGGATGTTTTTGGAAATCGTAAAATCGAAATTAAATACTGTGGAATTCAAAGCTCACTATGTAGATGGTACAATGAATACAAATGTACATCATGAAAAATCAACATTCAAACAAGTTCAGGATAAGTGGTATTATGTAGATGGTGTTATATTAAGCTGAATCAGCTTAACTTAAATTTAATATTAAAAACACACTACACTAATAATCAGGTTCTATATTTGAATAACAAAAATTAAGAATATGATTAAAGATTTAGAAATCACAAATTTGGAAAACTTCATAGATGCTACAGAGTGGCTTCATGATGGAGACGATCTTGTTCAGATCGAGGATTAACCAACAAAACCTCAAACATATACTGTTTGAGTCTACCTTGAAAAATAGTGTATCAATATTATATAAGAAAAGCTAATCGATTTCTCGATTAGCTTTAGTTTTAATATATAGGATTTATTAATTACTGAAATAAGCTCTTACGTTCTTTCCTTCCACCCAATTCATATACGCTCTATTCACAGTTTTATTACCGCCTGGCGTAGGGTAATCTCCAGAGAAATACCAATCACCTTTATGGTTCGGACAAGCTTTATGTAAATTATCCAAAGTTTGGAAGATAATTTCCAATTCTGCATTCAAATTATGAGGTTTAACAATACGAGCAATTTCTTGTGAAATTTCCTCGTCAGTAAAAGGCTCATAAATTGCTTTTACATAATTTTCAACTTCATCCTTCGGCATTGCTATTGATGCAAGACATTTTTGGTACACTTCATCAATAATATGAGATAATCCGTTCTTTTTTAACAAATTTATTGCTGCCTCAAAAGCTACAAATTCTCCCATACGAGACATATCAATACCATAACAATCGGGATATCTGATCTGTGGAGCAGATGAAACGATGATTATTTTCTTTGGATGAAGACGATCAAGAATAGTCAAAATTGATTGTTTCAATGTTGTACCACGTACGATAGAATCATCAATTGCTACAATCGTATCTTGGTGATCGCGAACGATTCCATATGTCGTATCGTACACATGTTGCACCATATCTTGACGATCAGCATCTTGCGTAATGAATGTACGCAATTTTGCGTCTTTGATGTTTAACTTCTCGAAGCGAGGATGTAAACTCAAAATATCATTTAACTCCTCATCCGAAATTTTCTCATCACGATTTAACAAAACTTCCTTTTGATAATCACGAACATAGGTATTCATTCCTTCCATCATACCGTAATATGAAACCTCCGCAGTATTAGGAATAAATGAAAAAACCGTATTTTTAATATCGTTATTTAAAGTCTTTAGCACTTGAGGACACAAAAGTTTACCCAACTGCTTACGTTCTTTGTAAATATCTGCGTCCGATCCACGTGAAAAATAGATGCGTTCGAAAGAACAAGATTTTTGTTCCAAAGGCTGTCTAAACATTTCTTCGGTAACAGTACCATCTTTTTTGGCTATCAGGGCATGACCAGGTTTAATCTCCTTAACCGCGTGCAATGGAATATTAAATGCAGTTTGAATAACAGGACGCTCAGAAGCAACGACTAACACCTCATCATCTTGGTAATAAAATGCTGGACGAATACCTGATGGATCGCGCATTACAAAAGCATCTCCATGCCCCATAATTCCAGCAATCGTGTACCCTCCATCCCAAGTTTTAGCTGAACGCGTTAAGATTTTTGCTACATCTAAGTTTTTACCAATTTGAGCTGAAATTTCAATATTTGAATACCCTTCTTTTTTGAATTGATCAAAAAGTTCCTGGTTTTCATCATCTAAGAAATGACCGATTTTCTCCAAAACAGTGACAGTATCAGCCTGTTCTTTAGGATGTTGACCTAAATCATACAATTGCTGCAATAACTCATCAACATTAGTCATGTTGAAATTACCAGCAACTACAAGATTTCTCGTCATCCAGTTGTTTTGTCTCAAGAAAGGATGGCAGCTTTCAATACTATTTTTACCATGTGTACCGTAGCGCAAATGCCCTAATAATACTTCACCAGTAAAGCTAACATTGTCCTTTAACCATTGTGTGTCTTTTGATTCAGCTGGATAAGCTTTCTGAACCGCAGCAAATTTCTTTTGAACATATTCAAAGATGTCCGCTACAGCTGTAGACCCCATTGCGCGATAGCGACTAATGTATCTATTTCCAGGCTTTACATCAAATTTGATTGTAGCGATACCCGCACCATCTTGACCACGGTTATGCTGTTTCTCCATAAGAAGATACAACTTGTTTATCCCGTAGTAAGGCGTACCATATTTTTCTTGATAATATGAGAGGGGTTTTAGTAATCTGATCAGTGCGATACCACACTCGTGTTTTATAGCGTCACTCATAGTTTGAATTGATGACGCAAAGGTACAAAAATTACAAGCTACAACTACTAATGGAATTATTTTTATCGCAAAAAAATTACTCGGCCATTACCAAAGGCCGAGTAATACACAATTTAGATAATATTAAGGAGGGATTCTTTATTTTGTATTAATCACTTAATTAAAAATTTCTACTTATAATTTTTCACCATGTTGCGAAAGATCAAGACCTTCTTCTTCCTCTTCTTCTTTCACTCGGATCGGCGTAATCGTATCAACAACTTTCAATAACACAAATGCTACAACTAGAGTAAACACAATTGCTCCGACTAAACCAATTAAGTGCGCGGTAAAAAGACCTGTCTCTCCATAGAATAAACCATTAGTTTCAACAACACTGTTAATAGAACTATGTGCAAATACACCAGTTAACAACATACCAACCATACCACCAACACCGTGGCTAGGGAATACATCTAAAGTATCATCCAAGTTTGATTTAGTTCTCCAAGCGATACACAATCTACTTACAATAGCAGCTACAGCACCAATTATTAATGAGTGCGGAACAGTTACGAAACCTGCTGCCGGCGTAATAGCTACAAGACCTACGACCACACCTATACATACCCCCATTGCAGAAGGCTTGATACCTTTCGCTGCATCAAAGAAGATATATGTTAAAGCTGCAGCTCCAGATGCTGTGGATGTAGTTGCTAAAGCTGTAGCTGCTAGTTGAGAAGCACCAAAAGCTGATCCAGCATTAAAACCGTACCATCCAAACCATAGTAAACCTGTACCTAATAATACATATGTAATACGTGCAGGAGTATGTTCTTTAAATTGTTTACCATTTTTCATATAAATAGCAGCAGCCAATGCAGTCAAACCAGCAGACATATGTACTACTGTACCACCAGCAAAATCTAACACACCTAACTTAAACAACAACCCATCTGGATGCCATGTAGAATGCGCAAGAGGAGCATATATGAATACGAAGAACAGACAAATAAACAATACGTAAGAAGTAAATTTAATACGTTCTGCTACTGCACCAGTAATAAGAGCTGGAGTAATAATTGCGAATTTCAATTGGTACATAGCGAACAACGTAAAAGGAATCGTCGGCGCACCTGGCCAAGGAGGTCCATCTACCACACCATTAAACATGAAGAATGTGGAAGGATTTCCGATTACTCCACCAAGAGATTCTCCAAACACTAGTGAGAAGCCAAAGACTACCCAAAGAACTGCTACTACAGCCATACAGATAAAACTCTGCAACATGGTAGAGATTACATTCTTTTTCTTTACCATACCACCATAGAAATAAGCTAAACCTGGAGTCATGATCAAAACTAGCCCTGTGGATGCCAACATCCATGCTACATCAGCACCATTATACTCGTAAGTTTTGCTTACATCGGGCACACCGGGAAAGAATAAACACAAAATCACTAAAATTGCAATCACAATTAGTGGAACGAAGGATTTTTTTTGATTAGTTTGCATATTATTTTTGGTTAATTTTCAATTCTAAACCAAAGTAAGTGCAAAATTTTTATAAAAACAAGACATAAATTACTTTTTTATCATTTTTTTGTTAATAAAAATACTAAAAATGTTTTCAAATTATGTGAAAAACAAAAAATCACTCATAAATCCAAAATTTATAGAATTATTTACACAAAAAATCAATTTTCATTAATTTCATAAAACTCATCATCAAAAAAAGTATCTTTAGGTATGCACGAGCTATTTAATATCTTCAAAATAGATGAATCATTAGTGGAATCCATCGCGAATAACCCAAATGATCCGCATCAACACGATTATGAGGAGTTAATTATAGTGTTAAAGGGAAAATTAACACATTTCATAGATTATAAAACACAAAACATAGTTGCGCCGAGCATCTCATTCGTAACCAAAGGTAAGGTTCATCGCCTATCTCCTGAATTAAACGATAAGCAATTTGATGGATGGTCCATACGATTCAAAAGTGAATTTATTCCAGAAATTACTTTTCAACTCTATAATTATTACCACGACAAAGCTAATTTTACGCTTTCAGATCACAAAAATGCGATCCGACTTGATACGATTTGCAAACTCATATACGAAGAGTACAGCAGTGAGACACCTGAATTGTCCATCATTAGAGAATTATTATCTGCCCTATTCACAATCGTCGAGAGTGAACGTAAAAAAGCATATAATGACAATCAAAATATTACAAATAACCAGAATATCACATTTCGTAACTTTTTGCAGATATTGGAAGAAAATTTCAGAAGGCCTGAAGGTGTTAACTTCTATGCAGAAAAACTTTTTATGAGCAGCAAATCCTTAAATACAATAACACAACATATATTACATCTTCCTGTATCAGAAATTATTGAGACCCGAAAATTAATTGAAGCTAAAAAACTCTTATTCACCACAGATAAAAGCGTTGCAGAAATTGGTTTTGAACTAGGATATCACGACAAAGCCTATTTCACAAGTGTATTTAAAAAGAAATCTGGACAAAAGCCAACCGAATTTAGAGAAGATATGAAAAATCTTCTTTCCTAAAATCACAACATTTTTTCCAAAAACTCATACCTACCCCTATCCAATATTTCTGACCTTTGTATAGTAATTGAGAATGATACTATGCAAGAAGAAATGAATAGAAAACAATTTTTAGCCGCAGCCGCTGCACTCCCTTTATCTGGAGCTGCTTATAAACTCAGTAAATTACACACCTTTTCTACACAGTTAGAAAATACAAGTAAAATGCCCGTTCTTTTCTTAGGTCACGGAAGCCCTATGAATGCCATTGAAGAAAACGAATTTGTACAAGGCTTTCGCGATATCAGTAAAAAGATTGAAAAGCCGAAAGCTATACTAGTTGTTTCAGCACATTGGGAAACAAGGGGAACTTTTGTTACGGCTATGGATATGCCGCAAACCATCCATGATTTTGGTGGATTTCCAAAAGAATTATTCGAAGTGCAATACCCCGCTCCTGGTAGCCCTGAATTAGCGAAATTGACAAAGGAAATAGTTACAAGTACAGACGTACATTTAGACGATAAATGGGGGCTCGATCATGGCTCATGGTCCGTCATCAAGCACCTTTACCCTGATGCAAATATTCCAGTGATACAAATGAGCATTGACTACACACAACCGCCAGCGTATCATTACAAGTTAGCAAAAGAACTTGCTGCTTTGCGCAATAAAGGTGTTTTGATTGTTGGAAGTGGAAATAATGTCCATAACTTGAGAATGGTGTCTTGGCAACATTTAAACAGTACAGGATATGCTTACGATTGGGCAAAATACGCGGACGAAACTATGAAAACCTACATTCGTGATGGCAATCACCTTCCTCTGATTGAATACCACAAGCAAGGCAAGGAATTTGAATTGGCCATCCCGACTCCTGAGCATTATATCCCTATGCTATACGCTTTGGGTCTCCAAGAGAAAAATGAAAACATAGACATTTTCAACGATCAAGCCGTTGCAGGGTCGCTTACGATGACCTCTTTCAAAATTGGCTAAAAAATATTCGAATCTATCTATCTAAACAGAAACGGGAGTTTAATTCATTTTTAACTCCTATTTTTATTCACAATGCCGCTATCATATTTTGTATATTTAAGCTATAAATTGTGCATATATGAGAACCTTTTATATTATATCGGCATGTTTCCTTTTCGCTTGCCAACAACCTACAAAATCCGCTGACTCAAAAAATATTTCGAATTATTCAGACAATAAATCTCTACAAACAAATTTTCAAAAAGATGAATTCGACACAATAGCAGCAAAAGATTGGCTTGAAAAAGCCATTATTGAACATTTCGATGGTACTAATTCAGATATGAAAGAGATTACAACTCCCGAATATTATGAATTTAAAATGGATGCTATGAATGTAGATTTGGACACGGAAGGAAGCCTTACAAAAGATGAATTTAAAAAAAAGTGGCAGAAAATTTATAAACCCAATGTACATCCTTTGCATATCGGATTTCTAATTTCAGGACAAGACTGGGGAAATATTAGCGTACAGGAATCTATTGTTAAGAATGTAGATAAGACTAATAAAACAATCATTTTTCGCACCGTAATTCGTGATGATGAATTTAGAATTAGTTACAATAGAGATATTGTAATTATTCAAAATGAGCAACAATATCTAATCGCAGATGTGTGGGAATACGATTAAAAAAAGTTAACTTTATTAGAACTAAGCATTTAAGCCATGAAAGATAATTTTTCTGTTTCACCCGAGCAATATGCCAAATATAGACCAGACTATCCGCAAGCTATATTTGATTTTATTTATCCGTTGTTGAATGAAAAAGCAAACGCATGGGATTGCGGAACCGGCAACGGACAAGTAGCACTAGAATTATCTAAAGATTTTCAACACGTAGAAGCAACAGACATAAGTGAACAACAATTGAATCATGCTTTTCAAAGTGATAACATTCATTATTCTATTCAGCCCGCTGAAAAAACAAACTTTGAAGACAATACATTTGATTTAATTACTGTCGCGCAAGCAGTACATTGGTTTGACATTGAAAAATTCAATTCTGAAGTTAAGCGTGTTGGCAAGCCGAATAGTATTATTGCCTTAATAGGTTATGAACTCAACACTATAACTCCTGAAATTGACCAAATTATTCGCCACTTTTACTCCAATATCATTGGAGAATATTGGGATCCAGAACGCAGGCATATCCAAAATCGCTATCAACAAATACCTTTTCCTTTCAGAGAATTGGAAACTCCAGAAATCAATAATATTAAACTATGGCGTTTTGATCATTTGATTGGCTACCTAAATACTTGGTCGGCAGTTCATCACTTCAGTGATAAAAACAATTATAACCCTATCTCGGAAATCGAAAACGACTTACGTAAGGCATGGGGAAATCAAGAAGTGCGCCGTGTAATCTTTCCAATTATTTTTCGGGCGGGACGTATTAAATAGCTTTAGCTTGATAATTTCATGTTTTTTCACTATTTTTGTAGTCCATAATCATATTGGGGTCGACCGGAATTGACAGGATAGCGATGGTTATGTAAGCATGTAGTGCGTTGTTAGTAGAGCACTTTAATATGAACTTTCACACTTATAACTGGCGAAGAAAACTACGCCTTAGCTGCTTAAGTTAGACTTAACATAGCTATTTGTCCCGTTAGATCCTGTTCTTTGGTTTAACATTAGGGGCATCGAACAATAGAACTGGTCACTGCGATTTTGCTAAGTAGTGATAAGACTCAGCAAATACGGAGAACGGTATAGGTAAGCGACTCACCTTCCCTCTTTCGACAATCAAAGAGAAGCTAAACATGTAGAAAGCGTAAATCATACTATGTTTGGACGAGGGTTCGAATCCCTCCGACTCCACAAATAAAAAAGCTCAATTATTAATTGAGCTTTTTTATTAGACAAAGGTACATATCCGAGTATGTGAACTCTTAAATCAACCTATTTTTCGTATATTTAATCTAATGAAATGGATTAAAATTCCTTCTAGTGCACTACAAATAAAAGCACCAATACAATTACTTAAACTTGAGGGACGAAAGTTTTGTTTGATTTATCATGAAGGCAACTGGCATGCTACATCATACACTTGTCCACATGCTGGAGCCAATTTAGCAAATGGGTGGTGTGAAGAAGGGAAGCTTTTCTGTCCATTTCATCGGCACAGTTTTGATTTAGTAGATGGTAAAGGTGCGGTAGGCCAAAATAATAATATCAAAATTTACCGCATCGAAGAACGGGAAGATGGTATCTACATTAAATTACCGCAGTCATTCTTCAAAAGAATATTCGACGTTTTGTCTAAAAAATTTAATTAATTACCTTCAATAATAACTTTTTAATGAAATTTATATCACCTAAAAATCATTATTGAGGTAATACGCTTATATTTGCAGACATGAATGTGCAAAACAAAAATCCCTATCAATTATTTACGAAAACGATCTTGAACAGTTGGAAAGCACAAAATGTGGAATACATTAAAGTCGAAGAACTTTCGACGTTTGACACCACAACCCTTTTTGAGCTCATTCCTGATTCTGAATTATTGGATTCAGCAAATGAAACATTATACCCTATTGATTCGGAAGATCTCGAAGATATGCTAATACCTAGCAAAAATACACGCTTTTTGGTTCATGAAATTTATCTTGCGGAAGAAGATGAATAATAAAAGCTATTTTTTCTCACGAAATCCTCTAGGCTGATCACCGCCCTCAAATACTTTCATTGAATGTAATACCTCAACCGCAGCCGCGGAATCTTTAACTTTTACACTACTTCTCTCCATCATTTCTTTTTCAAAAGGCGTCAACACTTGTGCTCTTAACTCATCTTTCTTCCAACCCGTATAATGGAAAGTGCTGTAAATTTTTTGTGCTAACGCAAGAGCGTCTAACAGTGCTTGATTCGCGCCTTGTCCTTTAAAAGGACTCATAGGGTGTGCTGCATCTCCTATCACAGTAACGTTTGCACCATTTTCCTCTAATTCAGAATCCAATATTTCACGATCATACACCGGATAGCCTGATATATAACTAGCATCTGTAGCCGCAATAATTTGAGGAATAGGCGAATGCCATTGCAAACGTTTTAATGCCACTTCTTTTAATGCAAAAGCTCCTTTTGCACTCAATTCTTTAGCTTCGCTTTCTGCCATAGGACAACTCAATTGCCACATCACGGCATTAGACGAATACGGCATGACATAGATACGATCTTTACCGTTAGCGGTTTGAAACACTGTACTACCATCCAACAAGTCAGAGTCTATATTACATAAATCATTCAGAAAACAAATACCTAATATTACAATACATTGCAAATAACGCAATGGCTTGACATCATCTGTCAATAACATGCTCCGTACACTACTTCTAATTCCATCTGCTCCAACTAACAAATCAGTTTTAATATACTTTTCTTCACCATCTACCAGAAAACGAAGCATTAGACTCCCATCTCCCCCTTCTTCAAAATCCATAAACTGATGTCCCCACTCTAAACCTGTAGAATCTGACAACAATGTCAATAAACTTTGTCTAAGCGCTTGACGGGCTACATGCATATTAGATCTCTTTGGATTATTAACAGATTCACATTTCGTCCATTTTCGGGTTCCCCACTCTCCGATCACCTTTCCTTCAGTGGTATGCACAAGGTGTCGTGTTGAAATAATCCCCTCAGCTAACGCTGTAATACCCAATTTCTTGAGAGCACGATTTGCTTGCTGTAAAGTCAAACCATAACCTTGAGAACGAGTATTGAAATCACAATCACGTTCGTATAGTGTGTATGGAATACCGCGATGAAGACATGCTACTGCAAGAGCCACCCCACCAATACCCGCGCCAATAATGGCGACATGTGGAAACTTATCTCTATTGGGAATAAGATAATCTGCTGTCAACAATAATCCTGTCCCCATACAATCTGGGCAATCAAACATACTCGCTTTGGGACGAGCCGGAACGGCTAACTTTTCATTGGATTGGAGATATTTTTCATAAGCCAACTGATATTGTATACGTGCTTTTTTTGTCAAACGACGACTCTTTTTACCACGCCCAACACATTTTTCACATACTTTCCAACGACTGGTATTCATATTAAAATGGACAACTTTTTACCGACTTATTTTTGCTCCATACTTAGCTACTTCTACAAGTAGCTACATTCAAAATCAAACAATTTTAACAAATAAACGATTACTTAGCAAAGGTTTTTATATACAATTGTTCGACTTTTTCGCGTGCCCAAGGAGTTTTTCTCAAAAATACTAATGAAGATTTAAGACTGGGAGTATCATTAAAACAACGAATCATTATCCTTCGTCCCATTTCCTCCCAGCCATAATGAACGACTAACTCTTCGATAATAGTATCCAATCTCTTTCCATGCAATGGGTTGTTTTGCTGTTTTTCCATAACGTAAAGGTACAAATCTTCAATTGCTAATTGAAAAAGTAAATACCATCAACTAAACTTGTATTTAGATACGCGCTATCATTGAAAATGGATTATCTTGGGTTGTAAGGCACTAAACTTAATAGCATCTAAGATCAATCCCACGAGGGAAAGGGGCTATAACCACATAGTAGACTCTCCTAATTTGGGATGTTAAATAGTACAAAAAAAATCAACAAAATAACCTGCAGCAGTTTAAATAATATTACCGCAGGTTATCCTCAACTATACTACTGCATAAAAACAGCCACATAATACAACTGCATTATTTTAGATGATGTTTTGTAATTTATTTAATCATATCCCCATCTAAAGATTTAGTACAATCATCTTTATTATCTTCCAGACTTTCATTTTTATCGTATACCTTAAGTATCAAATTATCGAATTCATAACAGATATACTTTTCAGTCTCTTTAATAGCTTTTGCCTTAGACAAATCTAAATCAATATCATTGGGTAATTTAATCATGTATATAATAACTGGTTGTATCTACAAAATACTACAAAAAAATTGACACTTCAATACGGAAAACCGTAAAAATTATAATAAATTGATATTATATTACCTCAAAGGCACATAAAATAACCTAATAATACAATCCTGCTTCTATTCGAATTCTTGGAGTGTCCCACATATCTAGATTAGGAAGCTTTAACAACTTACAGATCAATGCAAACCAATGGGCATAAACTTCATCATGTAACTGCTTCATGGTTGTGGTGTGTCCCAATCTCTGTAAACAGCGATTGATCTTGATTGTATCCATCACATGAATATGTGATGGTAATTTGGAGAAGCGCAAAAACTTATTAATACTACCGCGTAAGGAAGATGTTTCAAAATACATAGGTCTTCGCAATAAGAGTTTCTTCTGATTAAAATTATAAAAATCCAAAAGCCGAATCAATGTAGCATCTGTCAATCCACCTAAGATGAGGACTCGATCAGAAAAATGCTTTAATGTTTGATGAACTATGCTTCTATTAATATATTGAACACTATACACATCACCAATCAGACTTTTTACTCGGATATCCAGCGGTATATAAGTGAAATTATACAAAATAGGGCAACCTTTAGTATCTAAAAATTCATTCAATGGGGTATGATACATATATCCGAAACGAAGATGTGGATATACAGATTTTAGCTGTATAATAATATCTAAACCCTCCATTCCTACAGATATTACATCTAGGCTTGCTAATAATTTTTGATAAGAGTCAGCTTTCAACCACTCCTCGAGCAGTTGGGCATTCGTGAAATTGAGATGATTTTCCATTTAAAAATAAAATATATCTTCTAGGGTATACCCAAGCAATTAATGCCAAAAACTCTTTTACAAAAAAAAGTGGAATCAATCTACATTTAATAGATTGATTCCACTTTTTTAAATTCTACTGTAATACCTATTTGTATTTACATAAATAAGACGTCGGTGTATCTACGCGCACTTTGAATGATGCATTTGCCGCTACCTCAAACTGCTGTCCGGCTGAGAAAATTTGCCATGCAGTATTTCCAGGAAGCAACACTTTCATCTCACCCTCGATAATCAACATAGTTTCAGGTGTCGAAGTACCAAACTCAAATTCACCTGCCTCAATTACCCCTACGGTAGATTTCCCACCGTTATCATAAGCCAAAGATTTAACGGCTCCCTCAAAATATTCGTTTAAATTGATCATAACACTAAATTAATGATATGTATTGAAATTACAACACAAAGAACTTTTTATTAACAATTTTAAATCTACACAATTAAAATCTTAAAGATATTTCAACACCTCACTGCTCATACAAACGATTTTAACTGTATATTATAAATCATGTATAAAGTGGCATCTAAACACTATCAACATAATTCTTCAACCTTACTAGCGTTATTTAGTAATTCTAAACCAATCGAAGTCGGCTTGACCCCCATCATTTAACGGGTTAAAACGAGAACAAAATAATCCAATCTTTGCACCAATCCATTTTCCCTCTCTCGCTTTAAATATTTTCCCTATAGGCTGGAAGTTTTTTCCGTCAAGACTGTAATAAAATTGCGACGTGTTTGTATTTTGAAACTTCATCTGTAAATACACATTTCCATTCTTCAAAGTTACTGAAGCATTCACGCGCTCTTGACTACCCTTCTCTGCTCCATAACAGTCGATTTGAGATAATGTATAACCACGCTCATCATAATCGATTGACAAGAGTGAGTAATCCATACCCATAATGAGTAAGCCTGTTCGTTCATGTTTTGCTTGAGGGTTAGCTTTAAAATTTACTTTCGTAGTGGCTGTAAATATTGGCGCAGGTATTTTCTGTAATAATAAATTTGGAACATCAAATAAATTCTTATAATGAGGTGCATTGGATACAGAATACAAAGAAAGTAAACCGTTAGATGCATTACAGTAATGCCACCAATCTTGTGGATTTCCATGCCATTGCCATTGCAGCCCTAATGAGTTAGAATTAAATTCATCAGACTCTTGTGGATGCTTCACATCTATTATTTTTATAGGTTTTTCAAATGTAGATGTTGGAAATCCAATTCCTTTTTGATTAGAATTTACTCCAATTACTGGCCAATTATCTCTCCAGGTCATGGGTTGCAAATGAACTATTCGTCCCAATGCACCTACATCTTGAAAGTGGTAGAACCAATCTTTACCGTCAGGTGAATCCACCCAAGCGCCTTGATGAGGACCATTAATCTCTGTATTTCCCTGTTCTAACACGATTTTACGTTCATAAGGTCCAAAAATTGATTTTGAACGCAAAACCGTCTGCCAACCCGTAGCCACTCCACCTGCCGGACAAAATATATAATAATAATTATTACGTTTATGCATTTTCGGACCTTCGATAGTTTTATCGATTTCATGTCCATCATATAAAGTCTTGCTAGTGCCGATTGCCTTACGGCCATCAACGGAAAGTTTTGTGATAGCAATTAAACTTTTTATTCCTGCACGACTTCCCGCATAAGCATGTACTAAATAAGCATTTCCATCATCATCCCAAAAAGGACAAGCATCAATCAAACCTTTGCCTGCCTTAACCAGTACCAATGGTTCCCATTCTTTTCGGGGATCTGTGGTTTTGGTCATATATATCCCAAAATCTGGATCACCATAGTAAATATAAAATTCACCTTTATGAAATCGTATAGCAGGCGCCCAAATACCATTACCATGTTGTGTTTTATTAAAAAAATCAGTCGGAATTCCTTCGCCCTCTAATTTTGGTATGGCATGATTAATTATTTCCCAATGAATCATGTCTTTCGAGTGCAAAATTGGTAAACCCGGAACAGCATTAAAACTCGATGCAGTCATATAGAAATCATCACCTACTCTGATAACATCAGGATCTGAATAATCAGAATAAATTATAGGATTTTTATACTTTCCATTATTTAGATCCGGCTGCCAAACTGAAGACACATAATTAGATTGAGCCTTTAAATTAACTACAGCTATAACTAACATCAATATATGCAGCCAGAGATTTTTCATCACGGAATAATTAGTAAATTAATTTATGTTGTTTATTCAAATAAAACTAACAAAACACTTGCATTACACTGTCCTGCTCTTCCCTTGAACTAATTATCAACAACATTGATATATATTTTTTTATTTACCAATAATCCATTTAATTCCAAACCTTCTAGCGTCAGTTCATATATACCAGGTGTGTCTGCTGTAAAGAAATCAAATTGTGCAAAACCCGATTTTCCAACTACAATACTAGGCTCCCAATGAATCGTAGAACGTAAATCATTAAATTTACTTCTATCTGTATCTACAGAATAAATTGGTTTGAAAAATGAAGAATTAATATGAATCCCTTTAGGGATATAATTAATTTGACCGTATTCTTTTTGATTCGAATTATAACCATCATGCCCGATTTTGGTAGTGAGAACTATAACAGTATCCACATGTCCTCTAGGAACCGCCCCATAATATATAGTCGTATATACATCGTGACTAAGTATCTCCACAGATTCCATAGCTTCAATAGGAAGATTGCGTCCCGTTTCATGATCCAAATAACGACCATCTAAAAAAATAGAAATACTTCTTGGCCATTCGAAAGAATTATAAATACGTAAATACGGCAACACAGCTTCTTCAATAGTATTGAAATCTTCCAAATACTTGGCATTTAGCACATAATCCGCATTCCCAGGTCCATTCAAATTTTTTGAATGAGGAGATGCATTATTACGTACTCCCGATACCACAACTTCATCTATGTGGTGGATTTTTTCCATCAGTCCAACTTTCTCCAGAGCATTAAAATTCTCTTTTACTAAAAGAAGTTCCTTATGAAGTTTTTTATTCACATCATTGGTAATCAATGGGCTGTTTCTGCTTTTATTAATTGGTGCAAGGTTGTCCTCATCATAGATTTCAATATCAATACGTGCTCTACGATTAGCACTCTCAGCCTTTATATGAAATTCTGTTACTTCTGGATAAAACAAATTACTATAACTAAAATCCCCGTTATCGTCTGAAGTTCTTTCACTATATTTTTGCCTATTATTTTTGAGAAACAATTTCACTTTTGCTCCTTTTTCTGGCTTATTCTTACCAATATTTTTTAAATTCCCATTTATTTCTATCCCTTGGGCGACTTCATATTTCAACACTCGATTTGTATCAATTGCAGTCCATTGTAAATTTCTAGCATTATGAGATAATGCAATTAAATCTAGGTCATACAATCTAAGTGTATCATTAGTAAAGTAATAGTTTGGGGATTCAATAAAACCATTTAAACCTGATTGAAGTAAAAATGAAGTGAAAATATTGGGAGATTGATAATGATCGAATACATCAATTCTATTTAGATTCAATACACTTGCTGAAAAAGCGCCAATACGTGGTTGTAAACTATCGCCTTTTAATTGTATAGTAACACCAACCTTTTCTCTTGTTTTATAAATCGATTTGTCTGTATAAATACGTATTGGATTCAGCAGATTTGAAGAAATGTTAAAAAATGATCGTTCTGCCATTGGATTGAAATTTTTATCAAAAATTGTTAATGATAGCAATCCACTTGGCAATATCTTGGTATTCATTTCAAGCTCAATTTCATCTGTGAAGGCCTCAATTTCTTTATTAAAATAGATTTTTCCTTGATGATGAACCACGAAAAACAAACCTTTATCTATTTCAAAATCTAAGGTTTTACGTAAGGAAGCTTTTAAAGTAAAATTATCATGTTGATTTATTTTTATACCGAGACCAGAATTTAATATGCTAGGCATTTGCACTTTAGTTATGGCTCCATCTTCAAACTCTGCTACGCAAAATAATTCATCACTGATGAATGGGATCCATCGAATTTTACCATAACCAAGCTCATTTGTAATTGTTGACAGTAATGTGTCCTACCCATTCATTAAAAACAATTTTGCTTTATTACCTAATCCATTGTCATTTAAAACTCTTACTGCAATATCAGTCTCAATTCCATTAATTAAACTTCCTCCCTCAGGAAAAATTTTAACAGAAGAATTTTTATTGAATTCATTGACATAAATATTTTTAATAACATCTCTTGTATTGGAATGCTGTATTCGGTAAGTAATAATATCGTATGACTCTATTTCCTTTTTGAAGTCGAAAATTGCAACACCATAAGAATTTGAGACTGTTTGTAATTTTTCAATAACTTTGCCATTTCTAATCAACTCACTGATAATATTCCGTTCCCTTAATGGAAAACCTTCTCTAGATTTTAGATTTACCCGAATTTGATTTTTATCAATACTAGTTTCTGAAAATATTGCATCATTTCTTACATTTCCTATTAATACTTGTCGATCATAAAAGTATTGATCTTCAAAATTACGCATCCAACGGGTATAGGCTCGTAATCTATATATCCCTTCGGGCAAAGAATCCTGTAATTGTATATCAGCTACTCCGAGCCCATTTACTAATACAACATTTTTCTGTACAATCAACTTATCGTGAATGTCAATTAAATCTACATGTAAAATCTTGCTCAATGCAGAAAGGGAATTTTCCGCACCAATGCTAACATAGGCCTTAAACCAAATAGTTTCGCCAGTAGAGTAACTTGATTTATCCGTATGTATGTGGATTTTTTCCTTGGGATATAGGTTATTGTATGAATTAGATAATTTTATAAACGAATTGATTTCTTGACATATTCCAATTTTAAGACAGATTAGAAACATCAAAAATGTTAAACTGAATTTCATAAAATTTATTTAGGTATTGGTTGGTAGAATGGGTTAGGTTGTCAAGGAGATAAAAAGCTTATCAACTATCGATATAAGTTTTTTTAATACGCAGAATTTCAGTTGAATTTTTGATATAGTTTAACTTTTGCTTTTTGAATACCATATAAGAAGCTTTCTTCTCACTTGCAATAATAAAATTATAAAATTGCTTGAAATAACCCATCCGCAACTTTCTATCAGGAGTTTTATTATTGTTGATGAAGTTTACAATATCTTTATTAACAGCAATTTTAACATTTCTTTCTAAATCTGGAAGCAGTTCTATCAACGGAACATCCATATCATTGACGAATATACAATAAGATAAAATATTGTCCCCCCTTCCAACAATATAACCATGAAATGTAAACTTCCCCACATCAATACTTTCAACAAGGATTAATTTATTCATAATTGGAATATTGAGATTGGTTAACACAAACCTTACGTCCTTTATTAATCAAGGTTTTGTAATTAAATATATTAATTTTTTTTTGATTTCTGACGCCAACATGTTATTATTCATTTACATCTTAAAAGCGGCTTATACGCAAATTAAATCACAAGAACTCACATCCTAAATAGAGATTAATAAATTAAATTAAAACAACAAAAACAAAACTTAAACAAAGTTTAATTGTTTATTAATCGTAACCACTCAGGTACTATAGAATAGCAATGCTGTAGAAAGCATCGAGGACAGATTGTGAGTTCTTAATACAAGTGTCGGCAACAGATCTTATTGTCGCATAGTTTTGTGCTCCATTTTTCGATTTGAACATTCCAGATACTTTCTGTTTGACCTTGATATTTCTAATTGCTTGCTCGGATGTATTGTTATCGGGGGGCACATCCTTATTGTAAAGAAATGTAAAGAGGTGTTTTCTGTATTTAGTGATCCTTTTTTGGAAGGTGATAACTTCTATCTGCTGTGGATCTATCTTGTGGTTGATTAAGTTATGGAGCGTGTTTTCCAGTTGAGCTCTTTCACGCATCGGTTCCAGATATTGGTCAAGAGGTATTGACTTTTTCAATTCCAAGTCTAGTATAAGCATTCGGCTAAACTGTGTAGCCCATTCAGATTGATATTTCTGTTCCAAGAACTTCAGCTCTCTTAGCAAGTGTGCTGTACATATCTGATGACCTGCAGCCTCGGTATTAAGATGGCTAGGCCAGCAATCATGAACAAGAATCGCCTTTGGAAATCCCGCTGGGAAATGTTCTTTAATGGTTGCTATCCCTCTGTTTGCCGAACAGGCAATATAGGTAACCAATTTGTTTTGCCACGTCCAGAACCAATTCAATTGTCCATTTTGTTTCATACCTGTTTCATCTGCCCCAACCACAATGGATTTACAAATGGTCTGCTTAATTAGCTCTAATGCGGGTAGTGATTTTTTGGCAAAGCGATCCAGAATACCGCTAACAGTCCCCTGACTGATAGGCATGCTATATACCGAATTAAAGAACTCGCTGATCCTTGCCAAAGGAACATATTGCCGGGTATGCAAATAAGCGATCAGAGCAGTGGTTTTTGGACCATAACTAATAGGAGCATTGACCCCGGAAGGAAAACTTGCTGTAGTCTGGTGTCCGCATAAACAGGTTTTGCTGAAGATGCGATGTTCGGTGTACAAAGGCTTGGTGAGAGGAATATCAACCATTTGCCGGCAACTGGTCAATTCTGCCTGAAAGTCTTGCAGATCCAATCCACAACAGTTACAAAATCCCGGACTGTGTTCTACGATGTCCTCAGGGCAAGCGCTCATCTTTAAAGTACTGCCTTCATGCCCCTTTTGACCTCCGGAAGACTTTCCGCTGGATTTTCGTAAACTAGTGGTTCGAGGAGGGCTGTTTTCATCTTTTGAAGGAGGAAGAGAGCTGTTTCTACTATTTTTTTTAGGCCCCTTTAGCAAACGTATTTCTTCCAGAAGCCCACCTATGGTTTCATTAAGTTGTTTAATAGTAGCATTCAGATCTGAAATGATTTGCTCAGAAGCTGCATATTCGGCTAATCTGGATGTTTCAGATGCGATACGGGCCGCTGATTCCTGTTCGAGCAATTCAACTAATTTCGTAAAGTTCTTGTTATCCATTATGGCCGTTCTGATAACTACAAAAAACCGCATTTAAAACCTAAAAATAAGAGTAAAAGTTATACAGTGAAATGTGGATAAAATGACCTAAATTCCTGAAAATGAAAAATGAAAAAAATACGCCTTGAGATCAAGTCAAGAAAGAAAAAAAAGAACCTGAGTAGTTACAACAAAACATGAGATCTGTAATTTTTATAATCATCACATTGTGTACTGAATAATGGCTATTCACAAGAAAAGTACACATTCAAGGATACAGATGGTAAACACATCAATGCACATGGAGGTGGTATATTATTTCACAAGGGAACGTATTATTGGTATGGTGAAATAAAAGAAGGTGAATCTTACAGTATGCCTTCAGGCTCACGTCGCGTTGATGCTGGTGGGGTATCTTGCTATTCATCCAAAGATTTAAAAAATTGGAAAAATGAAGGTGTCGTATTGGCTGCAAACACAACTGACCCTAACCACGATTTACACATATCTAAAGTTATTGAAAGGCCAAAAGTAGTCTACAATAAGAAAACTAAGAAATATGTGATGTGGATGCATGTCGACTCTGAAGACTACAGTTATGCTCGTTCTGGTGTTGCCGTTAGTGATAAAGCAACAGGACCATTTACGTATATCGAAAGCGTGCGACCGAATGGCTATATTGCACGAGATATGACGTTATTTGTAGATGATGATGGTAAAGCGTATCATTTTTTCTCCTCAGAAGACAACAAAACAATGCATATTGCTTTATTATCCGACGATTACCTTAAACACACAACTACTTATAAAAGAATTTTTATCGAGAAAAGTCGTGAAGCCCCTGCTGTATTTAAATACAAGAAAAGGTATTATATCGTGACATCTGGCCTTACAGGCTGGCACCAAAATGAAGCTAATTATGGCAGTGCGGATGAAATATTAGGCGACTGGACAAACTATGGTAATCCATGTAAAGGCAAAGACGCTCATATCCCCTACTATGGTCAAGGTACTTTTGTAATTCCTGTGAATGCTAAAAAAAATAAATTCATTTTCATGGCAGACAAATGGAATGAACGTGACTTAAAATCCTCGACTTACCTTTGGAAAACATTATATGTCAATAACAAGAATGAAGTTGTTATAGGTGAGAATGAAGAATAATTTGACTGTTTAATTATATGTAAATCGCAGAGCTAGACGTTACGTTTACGCTCTGCTTTTCTTTATAATCAGCTACAGTAAAACACTAAATTTTTGTTAAATAAATTTAAATATGATTTCTATTTTGTATATTTAAATAATTAACATGCGGAAGTTATGCTCCGTTATTCCACACAGTCAAAAATTAGAATGACTCAAACAATTAAATTCAACCAGAAAAATTCATTATTCTCCAAAAGTCTTAAACAGAAAACGAATAATTATTTCAGTAGTAACTTTACTAAAAAAACAGGCAACAGAAGAATTTTCATTAAAGCATCTGTCCTCTTAATTTCATTTGCTGTATTATATAGCATTTTAGTCTTTTTCCAACCGCACTGGTTAATCAGCATTCTACTCTGTATGATCTTCGGTGTCAACCTAGCCGCTATTGGATTTAATATCATGCATGATGCGGGACACAATTCATTCTCAGAAAATAAAAGACTGAATACAGTCTTATCTTATAGCCTAAATTTGCTGGGTGGTAATATATATTTTTGGAAATTAAAACATAATATTGCGCACCATACTTATACTAACATTGATGGCGAAGATCATGATATTGAAGTTAAATTCATGCGTATACACCACGACCAAAAGTTAAAGAAACATCATAAATACCAACATTTATATTTTCTAGGATTGTACAGTATTTCGTATTTGGCTTGGATTTTCTATCAGGACTATGAGAAATATTTTAGACAGCGTATGTCTCCAAATGCGGATAAATTTAATTTCCCATTGAAGGAAAAAATTATTTTTTGGTCTTCGAAAGTATTTCATTTTATCTTATTCCTTGTTATCCCTATCATGGTATTGGGATGGACAAAAGCGCTATTGGGATTACTAATTTCAGCTATTGTTTGTGGATTATGTTTGGCTATTGTATTCCAGTTAGCCCATGTGGTTGATGGCACTCACTTCAAATCAAACGAGGTGGTAGAAGAAGAATGGATGATTCATCAATTGCAAACGACGGCTAATTTTTCGACGAAGAGCAAAGTTTTGACTTGGCTTTTGGGCGGATTAAATTTCCAGGTTGAGCATCACTTATTTCCTAAGATAAGTCACGTACATTATCCCGAATTAAACAAGATCGTTCGAGAAACTTGCCAAGAACACAACATTCCTTATATAGAATACAAAACATTTTGGCAGGCATTCATGTCGCACATACGCGTGATTAAATTCATGGCAAAACCGACAGCCGCCTAAAAACTCAAAGGTATTAAAGAAATCAAGCTTTAATACCTTTTTTTATCCTATCACTTTTTATGCGGTTCAAACTTGACTACTAGGTTATCTTTTGGCTCTAAACTATCTAAATAGTCGTATATAGCTTCCAAATCCGACACTTTCATACCACCATACATCGTCCAAGGCATAGGTGTATTCCAGTCTGTCGCTTTTAATTTTTCAGCTGCATATGTGCTGTCAACATAATGTTTAAAGCGATTTACAAAAGTTTCCTTTGTCCAAGACCCAATTCCATTTGTCTTGTGCATGGTAATATTTGGTCCACGGACTATACCTGCAGGCTGTTGAAATTCCATACCTCCACCGTATTCTGTACCCTTTACCAACGCACCTTTATCAGTTTGGCTATGACAATGCACACATCCGGCTGCATTAATTACATAAGCTCCATATGCTACACTATCTGAAGGACTAGGGATTTCTGTTAATGAAGCAATTTTAGGAGAAAGATTGACCAAGATATTCACTGGAAAGTCTAATTCTCGCTCTGGAACTTCTGATTCTATATGTTCGAGAGTACGCAAATACGCAATTATGCTATAAATGTCTTCTGTGTCCATAGTGCCATAATTGTGATAAGGCATCACCGAGAACATAGCCTTGCCGTCTTTATTGACACCAGAAGTAATTGCTCTAAAAATTTCTCCATCAGTCCATTCGTTTAAATTGTGTGGCGTGATATTGGGTGAGTAAATTGTCCCTGGAAAACCCATATCAGTACTAAAGCGCTCACCACCTGCCCCTAAATCACCTGCTAAGGGCGCAGAAAATCTTGTCCAATCTCGAGTGCTGTGACAATCCATGCATACAGTGACGTGGTTTGCCAAATATTTGCCGCGTTGGATTAGTTCCGCTGTTGAATCAACCGTTAATGTAGGTGCAGGTCCGACATTCGGTAAAAAATAAATGAGATACGTACTCGCAAGGATGAGAATAAGGAGTACAAAGCCGATTACGGCTAATAGTACTTTTAAAATTTTGTTCATAATTTAAGGTTAGATGGTCAGTCAATTAATTAAGCTAACAAAGTAAATTTACTAAAATAATTATATTATTAATATTTTTTTTAATATATAATTAATTTAGTGAATAATTTTCATTTACTATCTCCTTAAATAAAGAAGCCCTATTCGATGAAAATAGGGCTTCAAATTATATTATATAAGTATAACTTATACTTCTAATAATAAACGAGCTGGGTCTTCTAATAGTTGTTTAACACGAACTAAGAAACTTACTGACTCACGACCATCGATGATACGGTGATCATATGATAACGCGATGTACATCATTGGACGGATAACCACTTGACCGTTTTCAGCGATAGGACGTTGCACTATATTGTGCATACCCAAAATTGCTGATTGAGGAGCATTAATAATTGGAGTTGACATCATTGATCCAAATACACCACCATTAGTGATAGTAAATGTACCGCCAGTCATCTCATCAATAGTCAATTTATTATCCCTTGCTTTAGTCGCTAGAGCGATAATTTCTTTTTCAATTCCTTGCAAAGAAAGTTTGTCCGCATTACGAATAACTGGAACTACTAAGCCTTTTGGCGCAGAAACAGCAATAGATACATCAGCGAAATCAGAATATACGATTTCGTTTTCTTCGATACGCGCATTAACTGCAGGCCATTCTCTCAATGCTGTAGTCACAGCTTTAGTAAAGAATGACATGAAACCAAGACCTACACCGTGTTTCTCTTTGAAAATATCTTTGTATTTAGCTCTCAAGTCCATGATAGGCTGCATGTTCACTTCATTGAATGTAGTCAACATAGCAGTTTCGTTTTTCACAGAAACTAAACGCTTAGCGATAGTTTTACGTAAAGAACTCATTTTCTCACGACGCTCATTACGCTCACCAGTTACTGCAGGTGCTGCAGCCGGAGTTACTGTAGCAGGTTTTGCTTCTGCTTTAGGAGCTGCAGGTTTAGCTTGTGCTTTCTCTGCATCTTCTTTAGTAATACGTCCGTCTTTACCTGTACCTTTTATAGTCGAAGCATCAATACCTTTTTCTCTTAAAATTTTTGCCGCAGCAGGAGAAGCTGTACCAGCCGCGTACGAGTCTGGATCTTCTGATGCTTCTTGCGCTTTAGCTGCTGGAGCAGCAGATTCTGTAGCTGCAGGAGCCTCCGCTTTTGCGTCACCAGCAGGAGCATCACCATCTTCGATGGTACATACTACAGCACCGATCTCTAACGTATCGCCTTCTTGTGCGATGATACGTAGAATACCAGCTTTCTCTGCAGGTAATTCAAATGTAGCTTTGTCTGATTCCAATTCAGCGATGTTTTCGTCCATTTCGACGTAATCGCCATCTTGTTTTAGCCATTGGGCTAATGTTACTTCGGTGATCGATTCACCAACGGTAGGGACTTTGATTTCTAAGCTCATGTGTTTATTCTTTAAAACCAACGTTGCAATAGTTCTCTATTACAACGCAGGTCTTTTATTTTTGTTTATGCAAATGCTTTATTAATAATTGCTTCTTGTTGCGCAACATGTTGTTTCATATAACCAGTCGCAGGACTTCCACTTTCGTTTCTTGCGATAACGTCGGTGAATTCGATATCAGTTCTTCTAAATTTGCGGCAAAAATGAGGCCATGCACCCATGTTTTCATTTTCTTCCTGCACCCAAATGAACTCCGTAGCTTTGCTGTATTTTTTATGAATAGCTTGTAATTGTTCTACAGGTGAAGGATATAATTGTTCGATACGAACGATAGCAATATCAGTGCGTTTTTCAGCTTGCTGACGATCCAACAATTCGTAATAAATTTTACCTGAACAGAATAATACACGTTTCACTGATGCCGCTTTTACTGAAACATCATCAATTACTTCTTGGAAATTAGTTGTTGTAAAGTCAGCTAATGGTGAAACTACTTTAGGGTGACGCAATAAACTTTTTGGTGTGAAAACTACCAAAGGCTTACGGAAGTCACGTACCAATTGACGACGCAACAAGTGGAAATAGTTAGCTGGTGTAGTACAGTTTGCAATGATTAAATTATCATTTGCACACAATTCTAAGAATCTTTCGATACGACCCGAAGAGTGCTCTGGACCTTGACCTTCCATACCATGTGGAAGCATCATAACCAAACCATTCGAACGTTTCCATTTCGTTTCGCCAGAACTTAAATATTGGTCAACCACAATCTGTGCACCGTTATAGAAATCACCAAATTGTGCTTCCCAAACTGTCAAAGCTTGTGGATTTGCCGAAGCATATCCGTATTCAAAACCTAAAACACCATACTCTGATAGTAAGGAATTGTAAATATTGAATTTATCTCCACCTTTGATTTGAGCCAAAGGTGCATATTTCTCTTCTGAATCTTCTAAAGTCAATACCGCATGACGGTGTGAAAATGTACCGCGTTGAACGTCCTGTCCAGAGATACGAACACGTTTACCTTCATTTAACAACGTCGCGTATGCCATCAACTCACCCATCGCCCAGTCGTACGAATTTTTTCCAATCATAGCTGCACGATCTTCGTACAATTTTGAAATCTTACGGAAAATCTTCTTGTCTTTTGGCAATGATGTAATTTCTTTGGCTAGCGATAAGAAAGTCTTGTCGTCTACTTTTGTGTCAACTGGAACGAAAATATCCGCTTTTTTAGCTGGACGTAATCCTTTCCATGCACCGCCAAACATTGGAACTTCTTCCACTAAAACTTCTACAGCTTTCGCTTCTTCCAATTGTGTTTGCAAATAGTCTTTGAATTCTTTCTCAACTTGTTTAGCATATTTAGCATCAATAGAACCTTCTGCTTCTAATTTTTTCGCATATACATCTTTTGGATTTGGATGCTTTTCAATTAGTTTGTACAATAATGGTTGAGTGAACTTTGGTTCATCCGCTTCATTGTGACCGAAACGACGGTAACACAATAAATCAATAAACACATCAGTTTTATATTTTTGACGGTATTCTACCGCTAAATTGATTGCATATACTACCGCTTCTGCATCGTCACCATTCACATGGAATACAGGTGAAGACGTGATTTTCGCTACGTCAGTACAGTAAGTTCCCGAACGCGCATCTTTGTAGTTCGTCGTGAAACCTACTTGGTTGTTGATTACAATGTGAACAGTACCACCAGTTTTGTAACCGTCCAATTTGGACATTTGAGTAACCTCATATACAACACCTTGACCTGCAATAGCTGCATCACCGTGAATTAAGATGGGTGCAATTTTTGACGAATCACCATCGTATTTCATGTCAATCTTAGAACGAACCATACCTTCCACGATAGGATCAACTGTCTCTAAGTGTGAAGGATTTGGAGCTAATGACAAGTGAATTGTCTTACCACTGTCCGTTGTGATATCAGAAGAATAACCTAAGTGATATTTCACGTCACCGCCAAATTGTAATTCAGGATCTTCTTGTTTATACATTTTACCTTCGAACTCAGATAAAATTGTTTTGTAAGGCTTACCCATGATGTTTGCTAATACATTCAAACGACCACGGTGCGCCATACCGATCATAAATTCTTGAATACCTAATTCAGCACCTTTTTCCATTACTGAATCTAATGCTGGCACTAAGCTTTCTGCACCTTCCAAAGAGAAACGTTTTTGTCCTAAGAATTTTGTTCCTAAGAAGCTTTCAAAAACAACAGCTTTATTGATTTTTTGTAAAATACGTTTCTTTTGCTCTACAGAATATTTAGGTTGGTTACGATCCGCTTCCATGCGCTCTTGCAACCATTTAATTTTTTCTGGATTACGAATATATTTGAATTCAGCACCAATCGAACGACAGTATGTATCTTCGATTAATTGGCGAATATCTCGTAATTTTGCTGGACCAATACCGATTTCAATACCTGCATTGAAAACTGTATCCATGTCTGCTTCTGACAAACCAAAAGTTTCTAATTCTTTGCCCGGATAGTATTTACGACGCTCACGAACAGGGTTTGTTTGGGTGAATAAGTGACCACGATCTCTGTAACCATGAATCATATTCAATACATTGATTTCTTTTAAAGCGTGCTCTGAAACATTCTCATCCTCAATAACTACGCCCTCAGAACTCTGACCAAATTCAAAGCCTTCGAAAAATTTTTGCCATCCAAAATCTATCGAATTTGGATCTTGTTTGTACGCTTGATATAAGCCATCAATATAACTTGAATCGGCATTACTCAAATATGTAAGTTTGTCCATTATAATATTACAGTCTATATAATTCGCCAAATTTATGAATTAATATGCAGTTATTTGTATTGAAATTGAAGATTTTGGAGCAGAAAAAGCAAAGTTTTAACTGTTAAAATATTTTTGACTTTTATGAATAATTTTTAGCTTCAAACTTCCTGTTCTTTGGTCTTTTTTATCCTTAACCAGTCCGCATATGACTTATTGTTTTTCAAACTTGTCCCCTCACCTGCGATATGCGACCAAAAACCATAAATAGTAGCAGGCGCATAATCCACCAATTGCTTTTCGAAAAACGCTGCTCCTGTCAACCAAGGCTGCTTAAGTTCATGGATAAAATATAACGCTAGATACTCACGTTCTGCACGAGTAATCATACCTTCATTATTTAGACGATCAATCAAAGAATTAATCTCCGAGTCTTCGGTTTTCCCATCTACAAATGACTCAATCGCCTGCGCATCATCTTCACGTTGTTCAGAAGATTTGAAATAACAGTTGGTAAATTTCTTAAGCATGAAACGGTAGTAATCGCGCCAAAGTAAACCTTCGATGACCAAACTCAATTTTTTCTTATTTTGTGTATTTTGATGTGCTATAAAGAAATGAAAAGCTTGTGCAGGCGACAATACGCCATGTGCTAAATATGGTGACAAAACCGTGTACAAATCTTTATGTTTATCTGGTTCTACCAACATCGCATGCATCGCTTTTTGAGCTGCCAATTCACCATATGACGCCAAATCATCCTTCACCTGAAATGGAAATTCAGTTTTCTCCAAATGTGGTGGTATAGCTATTTGTTTTACATCAGGAAGACAAGCACGAACAAAACTTTCTTTAGCTACTTTCTTCTTAAAAGTATTGAAATCATTAGGGATGTCCTTTATTGGGAAAGGTAAGTCTTCTTTATGGTACATGGTATGACCAATAAAATGCTTTAAATTGCGCTTCACCTGCCATAGTGACTCCTCGACAAGCTCAGAAACACGTGTCTCACGACGTGCTACTTCACGGTGATGATACACTTCATCCACTTCATACTTTTGCACCAATTTAGGGATGATTTCTTCGGGATAACCTTCATAGGTCAAGAGGTCACCACCTACAGATTGTAATTTTTCTTTTAAGGCCGCGACAGAATGCACAATATAATCGTGTCTTAAATCGCCTGTATTAGAAAACCCCTGTTTTCCTACGGCATAATATCGCGGATCGAAAATATAAACAGGAATTACAAAAGTTGATTTTTCAACGGCTGAAAATAACACCTCATTATCAGATGTCCGCAAATCGTTTCGAAACCATACCAATATAACCTTTCTGCTCATCATAAAATCGTGCGAAGTCCCTCTTAATTTAGAATGTTAATGCGTAAAGATATTGTATTTATATGTATAATCGAACTTACGTAGACCAATATTACACTATTCTAACAATAAAAAAATTAAAACAATACGTTATTTAAATCGGTTATCTAAGATAAATAAACAATTTCCTAACTTCGAAAAATGAATGTTATTACCTGTGGACTTAATTCATATCTTGGCAAAGCTTCATTGCAGTATCTATATGATGTCAACTTCCAAACGCACGGAATTGTTCGCGATCAAAACTTATTAATAAGTAAACTGAAAAGACCTACGCAAACACATCTTTATAATTTTGATATAGTACGCTACACTCCACACAGCATTAATCTTAGTCTACCTGCCTGTAAATTGGCTATTTATTTCACACAAACCCCAGAGCTTAATGACATTGTTGGAGCTAATTATGAATTGTTGTCCATTCGGAATTTCATTCAGTTTTCAAAAAGAAACAATTGTAACCGCATCATCTATGTAGGCACGATCTATGACAGAAAATTCTTATCAGAAATAGAAAAGCTCTTTATAGAATTTGAGGTGAATTTTACTATTATCCTTAAAGATGTTGCCATTGGCGAAGGAACTTCTTTTAATGATTTTATGGACAAAATGCTTAAGAATAAAGTTATCTTTCTTTACAAACCACAAAAAAACGTGAGTTTTAGTCCTATCCATTTAGAAGATTTTATGAATTGGATCAAAAGTGTAGACTGGAATTCCAATTACAGCAATGAATATGTAGAATATACAGGCGCTAACCGAATGGAGATTGAACAAGTTATGAATCTTTACCAAGAGAATATTCCTGCCAATAAGAAACATAAGATTATCCCTATCGCGAATAAAAGAATAGCTAAGATTTTCAATAAATATTTTTCGGGGGTATCGTATGATCAATATGCCGAATACATCTCTGAGATTAGTGATCGCTCGGACATTGAGAATATCAAATCTGTCAAAAGTGACATAATAGTATCATCTTCCACTGTCAGGCGCTTTTAAGAGAGTCCATAAGTACATATAAAGTTAAATAATCTCTTATTTTTGCAATTCACAAACACTTCGAAAATTATGGGATACCCAAGTTTAGCAGCATGTGTAGCTGACTTAGAGAAACACGGACATTTGGTACGAATCAAAGAAGAAGTAAATCCTTATTTGGAAATGGCAGCCATACACATGCGCGTTTATGATGCGCAAGGACCAGCTCTATTGTTTGAAAATATAAAAAACTCTGAATTTCCTGCTGTTTCTAACTTGTTTGGAACACTTGATCGTTCGAAGTTTATGTTTAGAGATACGTTGGATCACATCAAAAAATTAGTTGATGTGAAAATGGATCCCACCGCAGTATTAAAAAATCCCTTTCAATATATTGGTTCTTCTGCTGTTGCATTAGGAGCCTTACCATGGAAAAAGAAATCTGGAGCTCCTATTCTATACGGTAAAACGCAAATCAGCAAGCTACCGCAAATAGTAAACTGGCCAATGGACGGTGGCGCATTTGTGACTATGCCGCAAGTATATACCGAAGATGTGACCAAGCCAGGTATTATGAAAGCGAATTTGGGTATGTATCGCATTCAACTTTCGGGTAATGAATATATCCAAGACCAAGAAATAGGTTTACATTACCAATTACACCGAGGAATCGGTGTTCACCAACAAAAAGCGAATGAATTAGGCAAGCCTTTGAAAGTAAGTATTTTCGTAGGAGGCCCTCCTTCTCACCCACTTTCAGCCGTTATGCCTCTGCCCGAAGGGTTATCTGAAATGATTTTCGCGGGTGCACTAGGAAACAGAAGATTTCGCTATTTCTACGATGAAGAAGGTTTTTGTATTTCGGCAGATGCTGATTTCGTAATCACAGGAACTGTTTATCCTAGTGAGAACAAACCCGAAGGTCCTTTTGGTGATCACATCGGTTACTACAGTTTGATTCACGATTTTCCGTTGATGAAAGTTCATAACGTGTACCACAAAAAAGATCCAATTTGGTCATTTACGGTTGTCGGACGTCCACCGCAAGAAGACACAAGTTTTGGCGCATTAATTCATGAGATAACAGGTTCAGCCATTCCGCAAGAAATAAACGGCTTGAAAGCTGTTCATGCCGTTGATGCCGCAGGTGTGCACCCTCTTCTATTTGCTATTGGACGTGAATCATATACACCCTACCAAACTGTTGAGCGACCGCAAGAGATATTAACTATCGCAAATCAGGTGCTAGGTAAAAATCAATTGAGTTTAGCTAAATACTTAATCATAGCAGCAGCGGAAGATAATCCTAATTTGGATATTCACGACGTGAAAGGATTTTTCACTCATATTCTGGAGCGCATTGATTTAACACGTGATTTACATTTCCAAACGAACACAACCATAGATACATTGGATTACACGGGTGATGGCTTGAATGCTGGATCGAAAGTTGTATTTGCGGCGGCTGGTTCTAAAAAAAGAGAATTAGCAATAGAGCTCCCAGCAGGATTTGAACTTCCACGACCTTTTAATAAGGCAAAATTAGTATTACCGGGAATTATTGCCATTGAAGGTGCTAATTTTACTTCTTATGACAATGAAGAGAGAGTATTAGAAGCTTGGACGAACGCAGCTAAAGACATTAACTTTGAAGGAATCCAATTGATAGTCTTAGTTGACAATGCTGATTTCACAGCTGCTAATGACAATAACTTTGTGTGGGAAACATTTACTAAGTCAAATCCTGCATATGATATTTATGGTATTAAATCGTTTACCAAATTCAAACACTGGGGATGCGAAGGGCCTGTAATTATTGACGCACGACGCAAACCGCATCATGCACCAGACTTAATAAAAGATGAAACTGTGGAGCGAAATATCGATAGATTATTTGCAAAAGGTGGTTCATTGCACGGAATTGGATTATAAAAAACAAATAACAACAACGCCAGCAAAATTTTGCTGGCGTTGTTGCTTTTATGCAGATTGTTAAATACTGTGAAAATAAAAAATCATATTTTCCTATTTCATAATTTTAGGTAAATAACCTAAGTATGAAAGTCTACTGGTTTGCATACCGACAACTCCTATTTATTAATATTGCCATTTCTGCTGTATTAAGCTTTGGTTCGAGTGTATCTTTCCCTTTTGTGTTCGCCTCATTTGGTTACATCTGTACAATTTTGTTACACCAATTCTTCTATAAAAATTCTTGGTTTATGTATTTAAATATTGGGTATACAAAAACTAGTATATTGATGGGAACATTTTTCATCAATCTTTTTATATCTATCGCATTATCTCCTATATTATGGATTCTATAGAAAAACAACTATATGTAGATTCTGTAGAATTTTCCTACAACGCTCATGTCCCCATATTGACAGGAGTACATATTCAATGTGATATTGGCGAAATTGTAGGTTTGTTGGGTAGAAATGGTTGTGGCAAATCCACTTTAATGAAAATTATTTTTGGTCTGGTAAACCCTAAAAATGCTTTTATCCGGATAAATAATAAAAGATATAAAAAAGGGTATTTGTCCAAAAATATTTGTTATCTTCCCCAACATAATTTCCTGCCAAACTATTTAACTATTTCAGCGGTGATAAGATTAATGGTAAAGGATCTTACTAAGCAGAATGCCTTACTTGAACAGGATGAAATTATTAGCAAAATTCGACATCAAAAAGTAGCTGATTTGTCAGGTGGTGAAAAACGTTACGTAGAATTAATGCTGCTATTGCAGCAGGACGCTGATTTCTATTTATTAGACGAACCATTTTCAGGTGTTTCACCCTACGTACAGGCTCAAATCCAACAAGTAATTTTAGCAAACAGCAACGATAAAGGATTTATTATTTCAGATCATCATTACCACACGGTTTTAGGTATTGCCACGCGAATAGTACTCTTACAAAACGGTGGATGTCGAAAAATTGAATCCAAAAAAGATTTGGAAATGTTTTATGTACCTGAAGGAACATTTGATGAATAACATATCGAATAGATTTATTTAAATTTAATCAGCAGTTATAAATAAAAAACAAATGAAAATTGTCTTATATATTTTAATTAGTACATCTCTATTTTTAAGCTGTACAACAGAAAAACATGTATTAATTGAAGGAGACCTTTATTTCAAAATTATTAATTATCCGACTTTTTATGGTGCACCAGATAGTCTAATATCCAAATTTGTACGTGAATTACAGACTGTAAACAAGGACTCACTAAAAGAACAAGATAAGGAACAATGGAACTTGCTTAAGTTTATGTATGAAAAAAAGTTAATGGAAAAACCCTATATCAACCTTAAACAAGATAATGGTGAGATTGCTATGCTTTATCTCGACTCTACCGATTTTGTCAAATTAAAGAACTATAACCGTCACGATTTACTTAGAGAAAATAAAAAGATTAGAATAATCACAAAAGCTTTACCTGTAAAATTCGAGTCTTGGACTGCATATGAAAATTTGGATATAATTTCCATAAAGAAAACTTATGGAGAGACGGAATGGATGAAATAAATATAAACAAATCATTTTTAAAATATAAGCTTCAGCCTCTTGCCTTGTTTTTCTTATATTCGAAACATTATTAGTAATATCCTAGAACATAAAGAGAGTCATGATAAAAGCAATAATTATGGTTGGACTTGGAGGTGCACTTGGCAGTATTTTGCGCTACTTGACAGCTGTACTTTTAAATAAGCATTTCCAATCTGCTTTCCCATTAGCAACATTTGCTGTTAATATTTTAGGATGTTTAATCATAGGCGTGTTATTAGGACTTTTTGAAAGACAGTATTTAACAAGCCCTGATTTTAAGTTATTATTGATTACAGGTTTTTGTGGTGGCTACACCACATTTTCGGCATTTTCAGCTGAGAACATACAATTATTAGAGTCGGGACAAACTTTGACAGCCTTTCTTTATATTGGAGCAAGTATTTTCATCGGCTTGTTTGCACTATGGCTTGGACTTAGTATAGTTAAATTGTCCTAAAAATAACTATCCATTTAATAAGGGAACTTTTTCTATTTTTGTCTTAAAGACAAATAAAATGACGCTATCCAAATCCGCTGTTACTACATTATTTCTATTTACCGTTGCATTTGTTCATAATTTATTTGGGCAAGAAGTGGGGACAAAAGTTGATTTTTTGGGGTATGCGGACAATAGAGAATACAAAGCACCATATACAACAGACAAAACGTTTTTCGGAGCCATTATTTCACCTCAAATCTACTTAAAGCTGGATCAAAATCACAAAATCATAGGCGGTATCCATTACAATCAAGACTTTGGCATCAACTCTGAGAATAAAAACAAAGTAAACCCTATTGCTTACTACAATTTTAATTCAGAACGAATAGATTTTGGAATTGGTTTTATACCGAGACACGAAAAACTTAAGAATATTCCATTACTTGTTTTATCAGACACATTGAACTATGATCGACCTAATCTAGAAGGTATGTTTTTCAATTACCGCAACACAAACGTTTCGCAATCCATATTTATAGATTGGTTGAGCAAACAAGGTGCTGAAAACAGAGAAAGATTTATTGCAGGCATCAGCGGAAATTACAAATTTGGCAAAGCTTATTTTGCAAACGATGGTACACTTTACCACAATGCAATTACCAACACCAATAATCCAGACGAGCACATCCAAGATAATGCTGTATTAGTATTAAAATTAGGATTGGATTTTAGTGAAAATACGCTTCTGGATTCACTGACAATTGATGCCGGAACAGTTTTAGGGTTTGACCGTGTACGCACAGAATATTCCAGCAACAGCAAAGCTTTCATCAGTAATATTCAGTTGACCTACAAGAAATTCTTTATACACAATACCCTGTACTTAGGGGAAGCAATTAATCTACCTTATGGCGATTCTTTTTATCACCGCGACAGATACAACCGTCTTGACTTAGGTTGGATTCCTTTCAAAGGCAAAAATATAGATGGCAAATTCACGGCATCATTTCATTTCCGAGACGGCGGAATGGACAATCAACAAGCCTTCACACTACGTTACCGATTTGATCAATCCCTCTGGCAGAAATAAAAATTAAGCTTTCTAAAACCAAATCCAACATCTCGTTATTAATTAAATAACAATAATTAATGACAAAGCACTTACTTTAAAAATTGTATTTTAGTAAGAATCAATACTAGTAGATATGGATGGAATTCTCGATAGACAAAAAGCAAAATTGAAGAGGGCTGCCAAGCTCATGCAGATATTGACCAAATATGGTTTCGAAGATTTCAAATCCAAATTAGACAGCTCGAATAGTACGACCAGCAATGGCGATAAAGTCACGCAAGATGCAGCTTTTTACGAACGTGTTCGACGTGCTATCGAAGAATTGGGACCTACGTACGTAAAGTTTGGGCAAACACTTTCTACTCGGGAAGATTTGTTCCCAACGGCTTTAATAAAGGAATTTAAGAAACTACAGGATAATGTCCTTCCTGAGGAAATTGATTTGATCAAGCATTTGGAAGAAGAATTGGAAATTTCCGCAGCTGATTATTTTACGGAAATTGAAAATGTACCTATCGCATCTGCATCTATCGCACAAACCTACAAAGCAACTTTGCAAACTGGCGAAGACTTTATTCTAAAAGTAAAACGTTCTGGAATAAAAGAAATCGTGCGCGCTGATTTGCTATTGATGAAGGACATCATTGAATTACTTACGAATTACTATTCTGTTGTTCGTGAAATCAACTTGATGCATGTTTTCGATGCTTTTGCCAAAAGTTTACAAGAGGAACTTTCATTTAATAATGAACAGAAGAATATTCAACTGTTTGCACGCAATTTCAGAGGAAATGCAGACATCGAGACGATGAAAGTTTATCCGGAATTGAGCAATGATAATATTTTATGTATATCATTTATTGACGGAGTCAAAATCAACAATAAAGAGGCTATTACAGCTTTACACCTTGATCCAGAGTCGATATTAGACAAATGCTTTAATTTGTATTTGACACAAATGCTGGAACATGGATTATTTCATGCAGACCCTCATCCAGGCAATATTTTAGTAACTAGATCTGGTCAAGTTTCTTTTATAGACTTAGGCGCTGTCGCCAAAATGTCTCCACACGACAAGGAACTTCTGGAAGATTTTGTGGTATATTTTATTTACAAAGACGCTACTCGCCTAGTCAATACATTAAAGAAAATGGCTTTGCATGTAGACATCAAAGATGAAAAACTACTTATTCGGGCTTTTCAAGAATTGTTGGATATCATTAATACGCATTCACTCGAAGAACTAGACATTAAAGCACTGTTTAGTAAATTTTCACACTTGCTGAATGACAACAATATTATAATGCCAGAGCACATTTACTTGCTCGTAAAGGGTATTGTACTGATGGAAGGAATAGGACGAGAATTGTCACCAAGTCTCAATATTGTCGACAAAGTAAAACCCTATATCACAAAAATTGCTACCCAACGTATTTCACCAGAGAAACTGTTGGAAGACAATATCGGTACGCTGTGGGAGATGCGTCGATTGCTGCACACTGCTCCACAATCACTCTCTTCCATGGTCGATAAACTCAATCAAGGCGAATTTAAGGTTGCTGTAAATCATCGTGAATTTGAAAAATATAGAACACAGGAACTACGTAACAATTCGTTAAATAGATTGCTATGGGTGTCTACTGCGCTTTTTATTGGTGGTTGCTTATTGGTAAATACCGCACAAACTTCATATTACGGAATCGCAATCATATCTTGGATTTTATGGATTTTATCACTATTGATATTTGGGTTAATGCTCCTAAAAAAATACAAGTTGAATAGTTAAGTCACTGCACTAAACAGCTGTATTACTTCTTATTTATTTTATATTTTTTGAGGATGGTATTAAAATTTCGGTCATTGATGTAATGTATAAAATGGTGCGATCTTAATCCTGAGAAATCTGTTCTATTCAAGAATTTATAAGACTTGGACAACTCTTCGTAAGAATCACTTTTATACCCCAAATCAGTAGGATTTAATTTATTTGACAACCAGCCCACCACTTTTTTCAACATCAAATCTGTTTTATTGGTGGAAATATGAAATGACTTCAACTGAGGAGTGAATAGAACATTATATGTACTGTCGTCATGTTTTATTTCAAAATCAGCCTTACCTATCGCGGGTGCCAAGGCAATAGCGTAGATTTTATTTTTCTGATTACGAATAAGGTCATTTTGAAGACTAGCAGTATCCACATAATGGTTTTCGACGATATCAGACATTTTAGTACTATCGATAGGTGCTGAGCTCAGTGCAGACATTATCACCGAAGCTCCCCGACTATGTGATATTAAATATACTTCTTTATTTGACATCGTATTCAGTATTTTACGTAAAGCAAATTTACCAACGTATTGGGAATAATCTGAAGCTGTAAACCAAGTTTTCAAACTTGAAAATGGATTTTTTGTATACAATCCGTCCCAATAAAACTGAATGACTTCATCAGAATTAGTTAAATTTATTTTTTTCTGAATACGTTCATAATTTCGCGTTACTTCTTTTGCTTTTGCATTGAAGCCATGGATTAATATAAAAACTCGCTTTTTGGATTGTAAATGATTCCTCAAAAGACGCAAATATTCTTTCTCAAATTTTTCCAAATCTTTCGACAGGGACTTTTCTTCAGCTAGTTTACTCAAAGAATACGCATTCTTTCTTCCATTTCGTGGAGGCATACCATAGACATTAGTCCAATCGTTTGGATAAAAAGAACCATATTGATCTACGAATGCAATAGTCGTTCTTGGTGGAATCTGACGATTCGGATTTGCAGAACTAGGCGCATTATGCTGAATGCCACATGAAGTACAAACTAGAAAAAGCAGGCAATAACAGAAAAATCTCATACAATGTAGGTCATAAATAGTCAGATTTGTTCAAAATCCAACTATTATACAAATAACAATAAAATATGTTTCGAAAACTTTATGCAACAATGATGCATTTAATTTGCAACATTGATGCATTTGTTTTAATTTTGCAGCATAGTTGCAACATAAACAAACAGATGATTCGAGTTTTACTACTTTCCTTATATACGTTTTTATTACCATTTGGCGCATTAGCGCAAGATAAAATCAATATTTCTGGAAAGGTATTGAATGAAAACACACAAGAAATCGTTGTTCACGCTTATATAAAAATCGGGAATCAAATCACCGTTTTATCCAATCATCAAGGTGAATTCCATCTGCATAACTTGCCAAAAGGTACTTTAAACTTAGATATTTCACACGTTGCCTATTTACCACAAAAACTAAGCATTGAGCTCAATAAAGACAGCATTTTTAATATTTACATAACAGCCAAATCAATTGGACTGGATGCTGTAGATATTCAAAAAACAGGCTTAACAAATTCTACACATAGCCTCCAAGCCGAGCAACGAATAGAGAGTCAAGGTAAGAACTTAGCCGAAGCTTTATCGGATATTTCGGGTGTGAGCATTTTACGCACAGGAGCAACTATCGCAAAACCAATGATTAACGGTTTATATGGCAATCGTATTATCCTACTAAATAACGGCACACGACATGAAAGCCAACAATGGGGATTGGACCACGCGCCAGAAATTGATCCATTTGCACATCAAAAGATTTCTATACTCAAGAATGCTGAAGCACTTCGCTATGGTGCAGATGCATTAGGTGGATTGGTTAAATTGGAGCAAAACGATATTGTTAAAGATAAGCGAATAGCTGGTACTGTTAATATTGGAGCAAATAGTAACGGAAGAGGTGCGTATTTAAATACACAATTAGAGGGAACTATGCAGAATTTCTCTTACCGTGCAGGTATTACAGGAATAAAGGCTGGAAATTTAAAAACACCAGATTACTATATTGGTAACACAGGAAAACAAGAATTAAATGGCAACTTATTATTAGGATATAAAAAAGAAAAGCATGATTTTTCAGCTTTTTTCAGTCATTTCGGAACGGAATTAGGCATTTTTCAAGGTGCACATGTCGGCACTAAGGAAGATATCTTTGCACGCATTGCTCACGGAAAACCTTTTGATACGTATGACTTTTCTTATGAAATATCTGCACCAAAACAGCGCGTATCACATCAACTTGCTAAACTTGGTTACACTTATAATCTTGATGATAACCAAAAAATTGAAACGTATTATAGTATTCAACAAAATCACCGTCGTGAATATGACCTCCGTCGTGTCCAGTCTGACGACACGCCGATGGCGGATATTGTGTTAACCACACAACAAGCGGAAGCAGTTTATAAAAATAACAATAGCCAAATCGGTATTTTTGGATCTTTGCAAATAAACAATAATACAGCAGGCACAGGTACTACCCCTATCATTCCAAATTTTGACAATAATAATATAGCATTTTTTGCTAGTCATAAGATTAATTACGGACGAAACCACGTAGAGATAGGCGCACGATACGATTATAAATACTTCGATGCGGCTGGTTATCGTTTTGCATACGATCAAATGAATACTGATGGATCTATCCCACAGTATTTGCTAAAAGATCAAAGACATTTTAACAATTTCTCAGGAGTAGTCGGAAACTCTTTAGCTATCAATACACAATTGACTTGGAAAAATAATTTGTCTTTGGCGTGGCGCGCACCTTCAGCGAGTGAATTGTATAGCGATGGAATCCATCACGGTACTGGTACTTATGAGATTGGAAAAATTAAACTTGAAAGCGAAAAAGGCCTAAAGTGGGTGAATACATTGCAATACAAAAACGAATGGCTTTTAATGAATGCTGATTTATTTGGTCAATTTATTGACAATTATATCTACAGTCAACCTAATCCTGACTCGGTCAGACAAACTATTCGTGGTACCTTCCCTATCTTTCAATATCAACAGGACAACGCAATTTTTTACGGACTAGATTTGCAAGCAACTCTTGATTTGCACAAAAATTGGAATTATGAGCTGGCATTCTCTTCTGTTCGCGCAAAGAATACTTCGAAAGATACCTACTTACCTTATATCCCTGCGGACAGAATCCAACAAGCTATTGCTTATAGATTTTTGTTGAAAGACAATGACGCTTACTTAAAAATCAAACATCAATACCAAGCGAAGCAACATCGCTACGAACCTAATTCTGACTTTGCAGCACCTCCTGCAAGCTATCACACATTTGATGTATTGGCAAATATGAGTTTCACAACACCGAATACAAATAAAATCGGTTTACTTTTTTCTGTAGAAAATATTTTCAACACAGCATATAAAGACTATTTAGATAGATTTAGATACTACTCGCATAGTCTCGGAAGAAATGCATCTCTAAAAATTAATTATACATTCTAATACGTACATATTATGAAAAATTACATTTTACTAGCCCTAATTAGTGTTTTTACTTTTTCATCTTGTAAAAAAGATGATCCAGTTCAAGAAGTAGATCAAGAGCAATTGAGTACAGCTACACTTATCTTTACACCTGTGGATAAAGAAATTAAAGATGGTAAAACAGTCTACACTCCTAAACTAGATGAAGAGGGACATACGATGAAATTTGAAGGACCGACGTACTTACCAGAAGTTGGCGCACATCTGCACTTACATGTTGGAGAAATATATAAATTAGAATTAAAAACTACGGATTTTGCAGGAAGAGCTTCTGAACAAACATTCTTAAACCGTCATGAAAATCACCAGGCTTTCTTGATTGGTGCAAATAACACAGAATTAGAGTTGGAATATGGAGATGAAACCAATGTAGGTATTACCGCTTACATCACGGTGAAGAAAGAAAAAGATTCATTTGTTCTGAACTACGTAATGCGTCATTTGAGACCGAATGTAAAACAAAATATCAAAGTAACAGATTGGAACAATGCGAACTACACGCAATTCACAGGAGACAATGATTTAGATTTAAAATTTGAGGCACACTTCGTAGAAGAGGGACATGGACATTAATATCAAAAACTGATTTGAGTTTCGCATAAAATTGATACTTTTGCGAAACGCCTGCGTAGTTCAATGGATAGAATATCAGATTCCGGTTCTGACGATGTGGGTTCGAATCTCGCCGCGGGCACAAAAAGAAGCTCATTTACTTTTCGTAAATGAGCTTCTTTTGTTTTAAAATAAAGTGAGATTGGATTATTTGGTTAGGTTATACCCAGCCTAATAACATATAAGTATTAAGTAAAAAAGGGTTTTTCATTATGAAAAACCCTTTTACAATTCTTTAAAAAAGAAAAAGCCTAAGAAATTCGAGCGAATTCTTAGGCTTAAAAAACCTCTTTATGAGGTAAATCAACCTAAACCTCAACAAAGGTAATAAAATAATTTATTAAGTTCCAAATACTTACTGCAAAAAATATTATTTATTTAACTATAGGTTCATTAATATTCTGGTTATCAAGCAAATAAATTAATAAAAAAAAGGTTTTCAAACGGGGAGAATGAAAACCTTCGATAACCAATTATAAACCTAAATTATGATACACCAAAGATAGTGTACTTTTTACACATATGCAAGTCTTTTTTAGAAAAATTTTTAAATCGAAGTTTTTTTGTCACAAAATATACTTTAAGAAAGTACACGCATGAAGAATACACAGACTGAAAATTTCCAAGTTAATCCTAAAATAATGGTCCCAAAAGCTAAAATCGCCGATTTAGGGTTCGTGCAATATTGCTTTATTGCAAAATTAAAATTGAATAATGTCACCAAATTTAAAATGTAACTATTTTGATACAATTAGAAATACATTGTAGAATCCTATAATTTTTCGACTGTTTATTCTCCTAATGATTCCGTATTTTTGTAAAAAGGAAAACAATCATGTTCACAGGGATAATAGAAACTTTAGGCATAGTAAAAAATATACAACAAGATCAATCTAATATTCACTTTACAATTGAATCATCGCTATCAAATGAGCTAAAAATAGATCAAAGTGTATCACATAATGGTGTTTGCTTAACTGTTGTCAAAACAGATAATAATGCGCACATCGTTACAGCTATAGATGAGACATTACAAAAGACAAATCTTGGTTATTTGCAAGTGGGTGATGTAGTGAATTTAGAGCGTTGTACACAAGCTAATGGACGTTTTGACGGACATATCGTACAAGGCCATGTAGATCAGACTGCTGTATGTATCGAACGCATCGATCAAAATGGAAGTTGGTTGTTTACTTTTCAATATGATCCAGCATTGAATAATATTACTGTGGAAAAAGGATCGATTACTGTAAATGGTATCAGTCTTACTGTCGTAAATTCTCAAAGAGATAGATTTTCGGTAGCTATTATTCCTTATACCATTGAAAACACGAATCTGCAACATGTAGATGTCGGTACAACTGTTAATTTAGAATTTGATATTGTCGGAAAATACGTTTCAAAAATAATGGCTCTTAGAGGATAAGAGCCATATTATTTATTCTAAGTACGACCCTTGTCGCATCAAGAGTGCGCGATATTTGTTGAAAACTGCTGATTTGGAAATGAAGCCCAAATAATTTCCATTTTTATCAATCACAGGTAAAATCCACACATCTTCACGATTCATTTTCTTCATCACAATATCCATGTTTTCATCTTCACGAACAATATCATTCGGTTTTTGTGCGAGTGCAGCGAAGTTCCGATTAGCACCTTCCTCCTCACCTAGTAAGATTGAAAACAATCGTTCACTGTAGATAATACCCAAGAATTTCCCATTAGATTCTACAATAGGAAAAATATTTCTTTTGGAATGAATAATATCTGATTTACGGACTTCAGGTGTTTCATCGGGAAATAGCTTAACAAAGTTGGTTTCGATGACATAGCGGAGCTTCATCATGCTCAATACTGTTCTGTCTTTGTCTTCATACGAGATTAAGTCGCCCGAATCGGCCAAAACTTTTGTATAGATCGAATGTTTCATACCATTTCTATTGATTAGGTAAGAAATTGAAGCTACAATCATCAGCGGAACCATCAATGAATAACTTCCCGTCACTTCAGCAATCAGAAATATTCCCGTCAAGGGAGCGTGCATAATGCCGCTCAATGCACCTGCCATACCTGCCATCACAAAATTTGGAACATTCAGTTCAATAATTCCGGTAAGGTTAATACCATATGCAAAAGCAAAGCCCAGAAGTCCACCCATTACTAGACTTGGACCAAAAACTCCACCATTGCCCCCACTATTTACTGTAATCAAAGCAGCTAGTGATTTTGCAAATAGCGTAAGTGTCGTATAACAAACTATTACCCAACCAATATTTCGAAAATCCGAAAATAAACTATTCTTAACGATAGCATCAAAATGCCCATTCAAAATCTGTTGTATTGTCAAATATCCTTCTCCATATAATGCAGGAAATATAAAAATCAGTACACCCAGCGACACCCCACTCACCCATACTTTCATATAAGGATTGGTAATAGAGCCTGCCCATTTTTTGACGGCTTGACTGAGTTTTGAAAAGTATATCGTATATATACCGACAATTACAGCCAGTAATAAATAAAACAATAATGCATTAACATCCCAATCGGTTACCGTGGTGTAAAATAGGGGCTCATCGTATAGTATTTTAGAAACAACAGCCGCCAAAGCAGAAGCGATCAACAAGGGTATCAAAACTGGTATGGAAAATTCTGTCAAGAGAATCTCAATTGAAAAGATCATTCCAGCCAGCGGACTATTAAATGCGCCTGAAATACCTGCCGAAGCACCACAAGCCAACAGCATTGTCATTTCCTTATAACTTAATCCAAAGAAACGACCTATATTCGAACCAATCGCCGCACCACTATGCGCTATCGGGGCTTCCAGACCTGATGAGCCACCAAAGCCTACAGTCAATGCTGAGGTAATGATTTGCGAATATACATTGTGCGTTTCTATACGGCTTGATTTCCGTGAAATAGCGTATATAATGGGTGTAATGCCATGTTCAAACTTTTTGCCGCGTAAAAACTTACGGAGGTATATAACAGAAAGCAAAATACCGATAAGCGGAAAAATCAGGTAAAGCGAATATTTATATTGCCAATCTATATCGTCCTGTAAAAATGAAGCGATAGAATGTGTCATCGCCTTCAATAAAGACGCAGCAATACCTCCTACTATCCCTACTAAAAAGGCGAGTATAATAATAAAATTTCGATTAGAAACACGCTGCATTCGCCACTTATTCAGCTGTTCTAATTTTTTGGATAACCTACTCATAGTTTACAGGTTAAAACCCATTATTTCTTTTTTCCTTTTCGATTTGAAACGCTCGGGCACAATCTCTAAGATTTCATTAATCAGTGTATTAACAGCTTGTTTCTTTACAAAGTTCTGCGTTGTCACAACAGAAATTTCTCGCACTGGCTCTGGAGCTTTAAAATAACGTACATGCGCTAATTCATCTTCATTATAACTCATGATGCTCAATTCAGGCAAAATGGTTATTCCTGAATTAATATCTACCATCCGTTTCAATGTTTCAACTGACCCCGTGTTGTATTCAAAAGTACCTTCAGAACCGTAATTATGTTTGTAATTACAAATATTCAACACCTGTCCACGCATACAATGTCCTTCGTTCAACAACCACAATTTTTCCTCGCCTATATCATCTGTACTTAACACTTTCTTTTGATACAAATTGCTTTTTTCAGAAACATAGGCCACAAATGTCTCGTAGAAAATAGGTGTCTCAAGAATATAACTTTCCGTCAATGGGGTCGAAAGAATTCCGCAATCTAACAAACCTTGTTTTAACTCATGTACAATACGTTCTGTGGTGTATTCCCAGATTTGAAGTTTTACTTTTGGGTATTTTTTCAAAAAAGCTGTAATGACATCAGGTAGCAAATACGGTGCTACAGTCGGAATTACGCCGACACGTAATTCACCTTCTAGCTCTCCTTTCTTTTCTTGCAAAATTTCATTGATTTTTTTGCTTTCCATCAGCACAATACGTGCCTGCTCAATGATCTTCAGTCCAACTTCTGTAGGAACTACAGGTTGTCTACTTCGGTCAAATATTTTGACTCCAAGAGATTCTTCCAGCTTTTGGATTTGCATACTCAATGTTGGTTGCGTCACAAAACATTTTTCCGCTGCAGCTACAAAACTTCTATAGGTATCTACCGCAACAATATATTCCAGTTGAACTAATGTCATTCTATAATTTTTTCTTATACAAAGGTAAGAAAGTTATAAGCAAAACACATTGAAAGAGCTATTTTCTCTTCTGATTGCATTCATAGCCTTTGTAAAAGAATTTGTATTTTTGAGCAAATACATTTTAATATGAAATTAAATCTTAAGTCAGCAGTATTAACTGCGCTTCTTTTGGGTTCAGCTTCCATGTTTAGCGCTTCCATTCCAGATGAAGGAATGTTTCCATTAAGCGAACTTATCCGTGCAGGACTAAAAAAAGCAGGACTAAAAATCAGTGAGAAAGATATTTACAATCCCGGACAAATAGGTTTGGTAGATGCGCTTGTGCAGGTTTCAGGCTGTTCTGGCTCGTTTGTATCTCCTAATGGACTTATAATCACCAATCATCATTGCGCTTTTAGCGCGGTACAATTGGCTTCTACACCAGCCGCTAATTATCTAGAAAACGGTTTTGTGGCATCATCTCAAGAGCAAGAAATCGAAGCCAAAGGATTGACTATTCGTATCACAGATTCATACGAAGATGTATCTACTCGTATTTTGAATGCTGTTGCCAACATTTCAGATCCAGTAGAACGCATCAATACTATTAGCAAGATGCGTGAGCAAATAGCGAAAGAAGCGGAAGCAAAAGACCCAAGCATCAAAGCAGAAGTGTCCGAAATGTTTATCGGCAAATCGTATGTTTTATTCCGTTACAAGACTATCGAAGATGTCCGCTTGGTATATATACCTAGACAAGATATTGGTGAGTTTGGCGGTGAGACGGACAATTGGGTATGGCCGAGACATACAGGTGATTTTTCATTCTTAAGAGCGTATGTTTCTCCAGATGGCAAACCTGCTAAATATTCTAAAGACAATGTCCCATATCAACCTAAGAAGCATTTAAAAGTAAACCCAAAAGGTGTTGAAGAAAATGATTTCGTATTTATATTGGGTTATCCTGGTCGCACCTTCAGACATAGGCCCGCACAATTCATTGAATATCAGCAAAAATTTTTATTGCCATTTACGTCAGAATTGAATGATTTTCAAAATCAACAAATGATGTTGGCAGGAAAAAATGATAAAGCTACTGAATTAGCATTAGCAACACGCATCAAGCGTAATGCCAATGTGATGAAAAATTACCGCGGAAAACTAAAAGGTCTACGTAATATTGATTTAGTAAGCACAAAGAAGAAAGAAGATCAAGAACTGGCTAACTTCATCAATTCAAAACCTGAATTGAAATCGAAATATGGTTCATTAATGCAAGATATTGATCAGCATTATCAGTTGGTATTTTCTGATGCAATGCGCGAATTATGGTTTAACAACTTGTATTCAGGAATCCGCACCATGCATGTTGCAAACATGATTAATTCTTTCAAAATTCCTGTTGCTAATCAAAAAAGTGAAATTGATCGCAAACGAATTTTTGATTTGAATATTGAAAATGTAAAAAAACAATTGGACGCTGTCTATGAAAGTTATAACATCATTGCAGACAAAAATATTGCAGCGCGCATGTTTTCTGATGCATTAAACTTAACTGACAAACATCGCATACAAACGATCCAAAAAAGAAATTTTGCAACGAATGATCAAGCTTCATCATTTATCCAAAACGCAATTGATAAGTCCCAATTAAACTCGAAAGAGAGCTTATACACTACGGTTCTAAAAGATGCTAATTCTTTAGTTAGCTATTCGGATGATATTTTAAATCTTCAAGCAGAGCTTGGTGAAGAATTAGGTATTTTCAGAGAAGAATTAAAACGTCGTGAAGGTGTGTTGAACCGATTGATGGGTGATTATGTCGCTGTAAAAGAAGTTTTTCAATCGAAAAACTTTATACCTGATGCTAACTCCACATTGCGATTGACATTTGGTAATATCAAAGGCTATAGTCCTGCTGATGCGACTTACATGTCTCCTTTCACAACAGTAAAAGGTTTGTTGGAAAAAGGAAGCTCTGGTGATCCAGAATTTGCGTATCCACAACCGATCAAAGATGCATGGTTAGCCAAGAATTTCGGACCATATACCCGTAAAGGCACAAATGATGTTCCTGTGAATATCCTATACAATATGGATACAACGGGCGGTAACTCAGGATCCCCTATCATGAATGCTTATGGCGAATTAATTGGTGTGAATTTTGACCGCTCTTACGACGCAACGATTAACGATTTTGCGTGGAATGAGAGCTATAGCCGTTCGATTGGTGTAGACATACGCTATGTATTGTGGATTGCCGACAAGATTGACAATGCACAGTTTATTCTAAAAGAAATGGGAATCTAATATTTAGAGGTGCTTTAAGCACCTCTAATACTATATAAGACGTAAGCATGAAATATATCATTACAATAGCGGGTTTGTTTTGTAGTCTAATGACATTTGGGCAAACAAAAATTGCAAATACGGAAGCTTTACAAAAAATAAATAATGAAGATGTTCAGCTCGTTGATGTACGAACAGATGAAGAATACAGCAAGAAGCATCTTAAAAATTCTATCCATATTAATTGGAATGATAAAGAAAACTTTGATGCTTTAGCGAGTAAATTAGACAAGAAAAAGCCAGTTTATGTGTATTGTTTATCTGGTGGACGCTCCAATAAAGCTGCACAATATTTGTCAGAAAAAGGTTTCGAAGTTTTTGATATTGAAGGGGGAATAATGAAATGGGAAGCATCAAATCTACCTTTAGTTTCTGCCAACGAAAAAACAACAGGAATCAGCCTTGACGCGTACGAATCTCTAACAAAAAGTCATCCAAAAGTGCTTGTTAACTTCTATGCGGAGTGGTGTACTCCTTGCAAAGAATTGGCTCCACTAATCAATAAAATAGCTCAAGAGCATGCAGATAATTTGAAGGTAATCAAGATTGATGCCGATGAAAACAAAGCTTTACTTAAACAACTGGGAATCTCAGGAATTCCCCAATTGTTTCTATTTAAAGATGGCCAAAAAACTTGGTCAAAATCTGGATTAACAACTCTCAAAACTTTAGAGAAAAAATTAAAATACTGATGAATACAGCTACACTTATCATCGCTACATTATTTGGAAGTAGTGCCATAATCTTAGGCGCTTTCGGTGCACATGCATTCAAGAAACTGATTTCAGCCGAAAAGTTAGCATCGTTTGAAGTAGGTGTTCGTTATCAAATGTATTCGGCATTGATTTTACTGATTCTTGGATTTCAATTGGATTTTGATATTTATAGTGAACGCCTAGCTGTATATGGTATTACCGCAGGAACGATTCTTTTCTCTTTTAGCATTTACTTTCTGTCATTCGCTGAATATTGGAATAAAAATTTGAAATTCTTGGGTCCCATTACTCCTCTTGGTGGTTTGCTTATGCTAATTGGATGGATATCTTTAATGATTTCATTTTTGAGATAAGTGTAACTTTGATTGAATAACGTATTTAGAGTACAATAACAATATCTCTCAGAAGTTTTGGATTGTATTCGAATTTACAAAGCCATTTCTGAACTTATAAATTCAGAGATGGCTTTTTTTATAAATAATTATTAAATTAACCATAAATAAATGATTATGAAAAGTATACCAAGCGAACAACACCAAGAATTACTTACCATTTTAGAGAAAAGATTTTTAAAAAACATGCATCGTCATCCTTCTCTAAACTGGGAAGACATATACAATAAATTAAAAAATGATTCCCAAAAGCTAAATTCATTATATAGAATGGAAGAAACTGGAGGAGAACCAGATGTAGTTCAATTAACTGAAGATAACGAGGGTATTAATTTCGTTGACTGCTCTGCAGAGACGCCAAAAGGGAGGAGAAGTATATGCTATGATCATGAGGCATTGGAATCAAGAAAGCATTATAAACCTGAGGATTCAGCAATAAATATGGCTCAAGGAATGGGAATTCAATTATTGAATGAAAATCTATATTTCCAACTTCAAAAAGTCGGTGAATTTGATTTGAAAACATCGAGTTGGCTCTTAACACCTAATGACGTTCGCTCAAAAGGAGGTGCCCTATTTGGTGATAATAGATTTGGAAGAGTTTTTATATATCACAATGGAGCAGATTCATATTATGGTGTAAGAGGATTTAGAGGAATATTGAAATTGTAAACAATCTTACCAATTAACCTGTTCAATATTGAGATGTTTAGTGGTTATGAAATTGATTAATGTGAAAGATTATTCTTAAATTCATAGAATACAACTCTACAAATATGCATCTACAACACAGAGTTATATAGAACAAAATTATATGATATTGAAAAAACTTGGGTTGACAAACAGAAATAAAATCAAGACAACAACGCTAATTTTTTCGGTTCTTTGTTTGATATTGCTTACCAATCTTCAGGAAAGAATGATGATAAAACGTCTCAATGAGACTGTTACATCAATTTATGAGGACCGGGTTGTGGTTGGAAATTATATATTGCAACTGTCTAATTATATAGAGGAAATTGTGCAATCTTTAAAATCAAATCCTTCGAATAACAGCTATTTAATTAATTTACTATCAAAGATTGATTCCATTAATATAGCTTATGATAAAACTTTCTTGACCGAAAAAGAAAAGATTAATTTCATACAATTCACACAGATTTCCGAAGAAATGAAGAAATCGATTGAAAATGGAAATTTCACAGATGCACTTAATAATGGATTACAGGCGGAGAATATTCTCAGGGTTTTATCATCGATACAAGTTGAAGAAGGTAAAGATAAATTAGACGAGGTATTAGCAATGACTAATACACGAAGTATTCTATCCTATCTTGAGATTGTTATTATTATTGTAATTTCTATCTTAATTCAGAAAATAATATTATCAACAAAACCCTTAATCATCAAAAAAACAGAAAATGATCATAATTTGAATTGAACATTCCTAATATTTTAATTAATATCCCAAAAATTTTTAACAAATTTTACTAAAATATTTAATTTATGTATCTTGCCACTCTGTAACTGAATCCCAATGGTTACCAAATTCTATCTATTGATTAAAAGACATGAGTAAAATATCAGTATTATATGTAGATGACGAAGAGAATAACTTGTTCTCATTCAAAGCGAATTTCAGATTAAAATATAAGGTTCACACTGCTATTAGCGGTAAAGATGCCTTAGAAATTTTAAAAAAAGAAGCTATTGACATTATTATTACTGACCAAAGGATGCCTGAGATGACTGGTGTCGAATTTTTGGAGAAAGTAATTGATATTAATGCAGAGCCTATGCGCATATTGTTAACAGGATATACGGATATGGGCGCAGTAATTGATGCGGTGAATAAAGGGAAAATTTTCCATTACCTAACAAAACCTTGGAATGAATCGGAATTGGATGAGACTATCCAAAGAGCTTATCAAATATATTCAGACAGAAAATCAACATTAGAACAATTCTCAAAATTAGAAGTCTCTAATGAACAGCTAGAATTTCTATTAAGACAAAAGCTTTTGTCTTAATAGAAGCTATTTGCTAGGAATATTTACAATAAATTCTGTCCCTTTTAATAATTCAGACTCAATTTCTATTGTTCCCTGAATCTTGAGTAATGCTGCACTTACATTGTAAAGACCAAATCCCATACCTTGGGATTGGTTACTCGCTCGATAGAATAATTTAAAGATTTCTTCTTTAGCATCTGCGGGAATACCAATACCATTATCTTTCACTCTAATGGTCAAATTACCTTTTGAAACTGTGATTGAAACATGTATAAACTGATTCTCTTGCAAATCATTTTGGTATTTAAATGCATTGCTCAGCAAATTATGTATTATTAATTCGATTAATGATAAATCATTTTTAAAATTTGTATTTTGATCAACATCAACTCTAAAGTCAATTTTTGTCTTCTGAACAGATACTTGATAAAATTCCCTAAGCGTGTTAGCTAATATATGAAAATCAATATCCACAAGTAGCAATTCACCTCTCCTTAGTAAATAATAGTCCCTCAAGCTATCAATATATTGATCAAGCTTTAGAATAGAGCCTTGCATTAATAATAAGAGGTTGTGTATATCCTTTACTTTATCGTAACCTAAAGCATAAGTGATCGCTGAAAGCACGCCAGTAAGTGGATCACGAAGATCGTGACTTACACTATATGCAAATTTATCTAATTCATCGTAAGCTTTTTGTAACTCCTGATTCCTTATATCTAATAGAGATGTTGTTATATAGAATTTGTTTGCCTCTTGAATGGATGAAATAATCTCTTCATTCATCCACGGTTTACGAACGAACTTAAAGATATTTCCTTTATTAATCGCATCAATAACCACACTCATATCCGCATATGCAGTCAACAATATACGAATTGGACGAGGAAATTTTACTTTGATTCTTTCCAAAAAGTCAACCCCCAACTCATCAGGCATGCGTTGATCACAGAATATTATTCTTATATCTGGATTTTCTGTTAAAATCGTTTCCGCCTCCTTGGTATTAGAAGCAATATGAATTTTATAATCAATTCTGAAGTTCGCTTTAAACCCCAAAAGATTGTTTAATTCATCATCAACGTATAGAATTTCAATTTTTTCCATAATAAGAATATTTACTTCGGTGACTGCTTAATAGGTAAGATGACATTAAAGATCGTACCACCGCCGATATTGTTTTCAATCAAAATTTTGCCATTATGATTTTCTATGGTTTTATAAGCAATTGACATGCCTAATCCCGTGCCTTCTCCCACATCTTTTGTTGTAAAGAATGGTTCGAAAATTTTATGCTTAATATCATCTGGAATACCTATTCCATTATCCGTTATCTTAATAAACACAGAAGAACCATTATCGATTAGTCCAGTTTCAATTTTTAATACCCCCTCAGATGTAGATGGGAATTTTTTATCTAATGCGTAAATGGCATTTGTTATAATATTTAAGAAAACCTGATTCAATTTTCCTGCATGACACTCAATTAAAGGAATGTCTCCGTATTCTTTTATAACTGTAATTTTATCTTTGACTAAAGTATTTAATATTACCATAGTCGATTCTATGCCTTCATTTATATCCGAAAACTTCCATGTATCTTCATCTACTCTTGAAAATACACGCAGACTTTTCACTATTTCTGCAGTTCTACTTGCCCCTTCAAGCATTCCTTTCAATAAATATTCAACCTCAACTTTTAGGTAATCCAGATCCAATTCGTCTTTATAATCGGAAATAAACTTTGCTTTATCTTCTGGTAAAATTTCATTATTTAAAGCCAGTTTTTCAAACTTATCAACAGCATCCCACAGCATATCCATATCTCTACGCAATGGAGCAACATTAGAAGTAACAAAGTTAATAGGGTTATTAATTTCGTGTGCAACTCCTGCTGTCAATTGACCTAATGAAGCCATCTTCTCTGCTTCTACAAGTTGTGATTGTGTTTCTTTTAGATGATCAAGAGTGGTCTGTAAAGAATCATTACTTTCCGTCAACTCGCGAGTGCGCTCATCAACTTTTTGTTCCAATAATACATTTTGCTCTTTAACTAAGCGTTCGTTCACCAGCGACACCTCCAACTCACGTGCTTGTGATTCCTCATTCTCTTTGCGGTATATATTTATTTTGTCTCCAAGAGCGAATGAAAGTAAAATAGCCTCAATGACCGATCCGATCTGTACTGATCTTAATGTAAAAAAATTATGCGGTAGAATGTTATAATCTTTTAATACGTACACTAATACACTTATTAAAAATATACACCATGCAAATAGAAAATACTTTGTTTGCCTATACTTTTCGCGAGACAATCTAAATGCTAAAATTAGTACAATAGTAGATCCACCTCCTGCTACAAAATTGACCATCTTATATGCAGGAGTTATTATTCCAGCAATAAGTAAAATTATAGCCACTACATACCCAACAATGAATACATTTAATAAAACATTAAATTTTGGTGATTCTTGAGCAGTTTGTAAAAACGATTTGACGAAGAAAATCGCAGCTATACCCGATATTGCACCAGAAAATGTTAGCAATCGACTTGTTACCCATTTATTATCCAAGTCGAGTAATGGCTCAAGCAATCCTAAAATTGCCATTTGTGCTACAACTACCCAAAATATATAATTTACATAAGTATAATAGTGTGCCTCTCTTGTAGAGAAATAAAGGAAAATATTATACAGGATCATGGAGAGCATTAGTCCTATATAAATGGCAGAAAATATATCCGATTGTAAGAGTGAATTAAACAAACTCTTGGGCGTATGAATAGAAATCGGTGCAGAAAGCTGTGTATGACTAAAGAGCTTAAAATAGCATTCAACTTCTTCACCCATTTTTAAAGGCAATTCAAATAAATAATATTGGTGATTGAACCCCAAATTATCTCCCTTTCCACCGACACGAGAGTCTATACTATCTACAATACCGTCTTTAATCCAATAAAAAACAACATTATCAATATTAGTTTGTGATAAATTAATAACCAATTCATCAACATCAGAATAATTTTTGAGAGAAAATTTAATCCAATTATTTGCCCCGTCCACACCCAAATTAGGAACATCTTCATCACTTGCAATGAATTTCTCGTTTAGCTGCCTAACTTCATCAAATGTCAATGACCTTGTTTGGTCTTTTAAAATAGAAATATTCTTCCCTATATATTCTCCACAATTTTCAATTGAAAACGTTACGTAATCATTTGCATTTGCAAAAGACGAATAAGCAAAGACGAATAATAAAAAAAGAATAGCTCTAAAATTCATAGGACAACAATTGTTTTATAGATTATTATTATCTCTGATAATTTTCTCAACGTCTATATAATATCTTCCTGAAGGAACATCTTGATCAAGCAGTAATCCACGACATACAGTCGTAGTAATGCTGCCACCTAACACTACCTCCGACGCCAACTGGGGCCATGAAGCTAATGTTTTATTAATTTCAGGAACTGACAATTTCATTCTTTCTGATAGATTTGGAGCATCAACTATTTTCATTAGATAACCCATCTTCTCTTCTTTTGATAAAGTGTTGATGTTATCGCTAGTCAATCCCTCAGCTAAACCATGGATTAGCGGCCTGTCCGGCTCTAAATCAAAACGTTCAATATCCAACATCCCTTTATCATTGGTATCCATTACTACAGGAATCTGTGCTGCACGTGCTTTCAAACGACTATTAATCTTTACTTCAAAACTATCACAAACTTCGACTAACACATCAATACCTTCATTCCCTGTCAAAAAATCATCAAAATTAGATTCCACAACACCCTCTGGAAAAATTTCCACATCTATATAAGGATCTATTTCTGCTATTTCTCGGGCTGCAATCACAACCTTTGGTACAGCCAAATTAAAAACGCCTGTGCGTAATCTATTCATATTACTAAGATCCAAAGAATCAAAATCAGCTAATCTTAATTTACCACAGATACGCTCCATAGCGATTGTCAATGCAATAGATTGTCCGACAGATAGTCCAATGATCCCTATAGTTTTAGTTGTTAATTTACGCTGTTCCTCCTTCGTTATTTTAAGCTGATTGCGATTGGTTCTCACTTCAATGAAATCATCTTCCTCAAGAATATGGACCAATGTTTTTCGCCATGGATAATATACCCAAACTCCAAAATCAGCTACATTTTTATTTTTTAAAATAGTACTTCTTAATTTTTCAGATTCTTCTACCCCAACTCCCATCGGATACCGGCAACGAATAAGTTCTGTTATTTGTCTTTCTATTTCATCAAATACGAAAGCAACATTTTCACTATTTTTAAGTTCATCTAATAGTTTCTTTTCTTCAATATTTGAAGTTCTAAAGAAGATTGGTTTATAAGGAAATTGATTTTCCAAAAGATCTTTCATATATTATGTATTCAAAACTCCTTTACATTATTTGTATATCACTATCATCTAGATCCTTGTCCAACTTTGTTCTTTTAGGTAGATTAGCAATAATTTCATTTAAGTTCCATTGACCTTTAAAATCTAACTCTAATTGGTATTGGATTTCTATCTCTTTAGAACGTAGTACTTCAATCCTCGTGCAGTTCAAATTATTACGCAAATCCAAAATTGCATTCTTATCCTCATCAGAAGCTAAACCCAATGTGGTAATGTCCTCTAATACCATAGTAGTAGCCAAAAGATCTAATTTGGGATAGTAAAATGTACCATTATTTCCGATACTCGTCTCTTGTCTATATCCTACACTTTTCGTTAAGTTAATCGTATAGGGAGCACATAGCGCAAATAAAGATTTGATTCCAATTTGCTCAGATATAGCAATTGCAGCTCTTGTAAGGAAAATACTTCCGATACCATATCCTGCAATTTCCCTTGAATTCCAAAGACCACAACCTTCACCTGTTCCTTCTTGCGCATATTCCCACACCAAATCAAAAATCTTTGGGTCTAATTTCCCAGTTGCCTCTTCAATAGGAAGAGGTTGTGAGCCACCGGCTACATGAATACGAGCGCCACCATACACATTCTCTCCATCCAAAGATTCTACTATCAAGACAAATGCTGCAGGATTATACATCCAATCATTTTTGGAGGAGGTAACTTTTTTTACACCTATTGCAGTAAGTACATGTTCATGCCCTGCAATAAAACGTTCACAAGTTTTTGGATCGTCTATGGCTCTAAAAGCCCTTAATCGAACGACTGGTCTTCCCTCTTTAAAAACTAATGCCACTGTAAATATTTAATAAGGTGTATATATTGATTTGTAATTAAACTAAAGCAACTACTATTCATGGATTAAGTTATATTCTGATTATACTCATCCAATAATTTATAAATGCCTTCTCTGTCTATTGGTTTTATAATGTATTCTTTGATAAACTGATATTCCTGTAATTTCCCTAAGTCTAATGAACTCTTGGAAGAACTAACAATGTATATTGTAGTGGTATGAATAAAATCAAAATTATTAACAACCAGATTTTCGATCAATTCCCATCCATTCATAAATGGCATATTGATATCAACAAAAAGCATATCTGGAAACAAATTGGGAGTATCCTTAATAGATGAAAAATGATCCCAAGCGGCTTTACCATTCGAAAAAATTTCGACGTCTATTTCTCTAGAAGGATAATCTTCCAAAAATTTTTTGAATAAGAAACAGAAGATAGCATTATCTTCTACTAGCGTTACGCGCATAGGATTCATAGGTAATAAACACCAAATGTGTTCTAAAATATGTGAGTATCATACCATAATTAGCAATGATAACGTTGTCATCATTAAATAATAATCAGCACGTCAATACCAATAAAATTCTAGAATACAAAAGGTTAGATTGAAAAGACTACACAAAAATAATCTTAAAATTGTTTTTCATATCAAATATAACTAATCTTCGAATATCAAAATTAGTTTCACGCAAAATACAAAAACTTTTTATATCCGCATAACTTAACAAAAACATTAAAAAGTAATTTATATATCTTGCGAAATGGCATATCCAGCAGCCCAAGCCCATTGAAAGTTGTAGCCGCCCAGCCAACCTGTGATGTCTACTGCTTCGCCACCAAAATACAAACCCGGATTTTTCTTTGATTCTAAAGTTTTAGGATTTAGCTCAGTGGTGGAAATCCCTCCACGCATAACTTCCGCTTTATCGTAACCTTTATCCCCAGCAGGTTTGACTTTGAACTTATGAATATTTTCGATTATTAATTTGGCATCAACCTTACTTAATGAAGCAATTTTTACATCCAATGGCAAGAATTTACCTAAAGCATCAACCATTTTTCTAGTAAAAAAATCGTTTAACATCTGTCCAACAAGACGCTTTCCACCATTATTACGTTCTTGCTTGATAACATCCTCCAATTTGAATTTTGGCAACAAGTCGATGGTAAAGGTTTCTCCAGCTTTCCAATAAGATGAAATCTGCAAAATAGCGGGTCCGCTCAACCCCCAATGGGTGAATAGAATATTCTCTTCGAAGGAGATTTTGTCATTATAAACCCGCGCGAAAACAGAATTACCTGATAATGAAGCATACCAATCAGCATCTTTCCCTGTGATGGTCAATGGTACCAAAGCGGGTGCTGTCTGTACAATTTGAAGATTAAATTGACGTGCTACGCGCAATGCAAAGTCCGAAGCACCTAACTTGTGCACTGGTAGACCACCAGAAGCAAAAACAATTTTTTGAGCTGTTAATTTTTCATCTTTACCGTTACGAATAATGGTAAGCTCATATCCTTGAGCAACTTTATTGACAGCTTTGACTAAGGTATTGAGCCACAAATGTTGACCTGTTTCGTATAACAACTTGGTAAATGTTGCTACAATGTCTTTTGCTTTATTTGTCGTAGGAAATAGTTGACCCAAAGTTTTTTCCTGTGGTTTAATACCACCAAAATTTTCAAAAAACTGAATGGTGTCTTCTACTGTCCATTGCGAAAAAACAGCATTCAAAAATTTGGGATTTTCGGAAACGAAATTTTCTATAGAAGTTCCAAGGTTGGTATAATTACAACGTCCTCCTCCGGAGATGAGAATTTTAGCGCCAGGCTTATCATTTCCTTCAAGAACTAATGTCTTCTTCCCTAACAATCCTGCTTGCGCCGCACACATCAATCCGCAAGCCCCAGCTCCAATAATTATTGCATCGTAATTCGCCACTATTTTTTCTACTTAGAACGCCAAAGATAGGCGGTCTTGCCAATTATGACAAGTTTTATAGAAATGAAAAATCCCGAAGCTATATTTGCTTCAGGATTTTAAAATTAATATTTTGAAGAAATAAGCTCTCCTTCGACAGCTACTGTTCGTTTTTCATGAGAGGAGATATCTCCCAATTCAAGAATACGTATCACGTCGCGGGCTTCTTCTGGCTTGATGAATAATGCGTCCTCACCACGCAATGTCGCAACAATATTTTTATAAAAATCTTGACCAGTTCCGATCTCACTTAAAACATACTCGTGCACATCTTCTCCATCTTCTAATAGAGAAAGTGAACCTTGTATTTCTGCTGATTCTACACCCCAATCTGCTTTAGACTCCGGGCGAACACCTGCACGTAACAAATTTTCCTGTGAATCAACTCCTTTTTTCACAAAAGAACCATTCATCCCATAAATAGCAAATCTTGGAGTTGGCTCTTTCGCTAGCATTTGGCCTCTTAAAATAACTTTAAGACGAGGATAAGATAAAATATATTCAAAGTCATCAATTGCTTCAGCGCCATCACGTTGTACGCGTAAATCCGCAAAAACATATTCAGGATGACCAAATAGTTGTAAAGCTTGATCGATCAAATGTGCACCTAAGTCGTAATGAATTCCAGAACCAGGACCAGCTTGTTCACGCCACGCTCCTTCTCTCAAAAAATTACGAAAACGGTCAAATCGCGCTTCATAACTTACTACTCTGCCTAATCTTCCCTCAGCTAATACACGTTTCACAGTTTTGAAATCTGAATGGAATCGTGCATTGTGATGCACTGACAGTAATAATCCTTTTTTCTTCGCTAAAGCGATTAATTCATCCGCTTCCGATGTGGTATTGGTAAAAGGCTTTTCGACGATGACATGTTTACCGGCTTCCAAAGCTTGCTTGGTCAGACTGTAATGCACATCATTGGACGTTGCTACCACTACAATATCAACATCGGGATCATTAATGATTTCATCTGCCGAAAGGACGCTAATAGCTTCTGGATAGCGTTCAGCTAACATTTTCTGTTGCTCTTCTTTACGAGCTGTAACCTTATATAATTCTAAATCTGGATTACCTGCAATAAATGGTGCATGAAATACATGTCCACCAATTGAAAACCCTATTAAACCTACTTTGTATCTCTTCATAGTTTTATTCTGGTGCATATAAGATGCCAAATATACTTAGGTATTAGCGCAAAAAAAATAATCTAACCAAAATGGTTAGATTATTTCTCAATTATATCTTGAATAGTTATTACATTCTTTCAGGAACCTGGATTCCTAATAAACGCATAGATCTTGCAATAATTTTAGCTGCTGCAGCGGACAAATGTAAGCGAAAAGTTTTTACATCTGCATCTTCTGCTTTTAAAATCGTTTCTTCGTGATAGAATTTGTTGTACAATTTGGCAATCTCATAAGCATAATTTGCTAATTGTGCAGGACTAAACTCTTTTGCCGCGATTTCAATTACACTTGGGAATTGTCCCAAAGCCTGAATCAAATCACGTTCGTACGATGAAATATTAGGAGGAATAGCTATTGCTGCATCAGAATTAAATTCAGCTTTGCGCAATACTGACTTGATACGAGCGTGCGTATATTGAATAAATGGTCCTGTATGACCTTGGAAATCCACGGATTCGTTCGGATCAAATAACAATCGTTTTTTAGGGTCAACTTTCAACAAGAAATATTTCAAAGCTCCCATGCCGATTGTATCGTAAAGTGCTGCCTTTTGTTCTTCAGAAAAATCTTCAGTTTTTCCTAATTCTTCAGTACGTGATTTAGCCGTCTCCACCATTTCAGCCATCAAATCATCGGCATCTACGACTGTTCCTTCGCGCGATTTCATCTTTCCAGAGGGTAAATCCACCATACCATATGATAAATGGAATAAACCATCTGCCCAAGATTTGCCTAGTTTTTTTAGAATAGTAAACAACACTTTGAAGTGGTAATCTTGTTCATTACCTACTACATAAATAGACTCACTCATTCCGAATTCGTCGTATTTTAATTGTGCTGTACCCAAATCTTGTGTGATGTAAACGGATGTTTCATCACCGCGCAACACCAATTTTTGGTCTAAACCTTCATCCGTCAAATCAATCCACACCGAGTTGTCTTCTTTTTTGAAGAAAACACCGCTGTCCAGACCTTCTTGGATAATATCTTTGCCTAATAAATAGGTGTTTGATTCGTAATAAAATTTATCAAAATCAACGCCCAATTGCTTGTATGTTTTCTCAAAACCTGCATACACCCAACCGTTCATTTTCGACCAAAGCGCGATTACTTCTTCATTTCCAGCTTCCCATTGACGCAACATTTCTTGCGTCTCCAACATCAAAGGCGCATTTTTCTTCGCCTCGTCTTCCGTTTGACCTTCCGCTTTTAAAGCTTCGATTTCTTTTTTGTATTCTTTATCGAAGACTACATAATATTTACCCACTAAATGATCACCTTTCAAGCCTGAAGATTCTGGTGTTTCACCATTTCCGAACTTCTGCCAAGCCAACATCGACTTACAAATATGCACACCACGGTCGTTTACCAAATTTGCTTTGATAATATCATAACCGTAAGCTTTCAAAATCTCTGCTACCGAATAGCCTAACAGATTGTTGCGGATATGACCCAAGTGCAATGGTTTATTAGTATTAGGTGAAGAATATTCCACCATCAATTTTTTACCATTTGCAGGAAATTGACCAAAATTTTCAGCAGCAATAGTCTCATTCAACAAAGCAATCCAATACGAATCCGATAATGAGATATTCAAAAATCCCTTTATCACATTAAAAGCCGAAATAGCTTCAATATTTTGTTGCAAATACTCCCCTATTTCTGTACCTGTTTGCTCTGGTGATTTTTTAGAGAAGCGAGTTACGGGAAAAGTAACGATAGTAATTTGACCTTCAAATTCTTTTCTTGTCTCTTGCAGAGAAATTTGCGATTCTGGAATATCAGCACCATAAAGCGCTTTGACAGCGGCAACAGTTTGTTGAACTAGTGTATCTTGTATCGAATTCGTCATGTAATTATTGCGTAATAATTCTATCTTTCTGATAATGAACGGGAAAAATAACACCCAATGTATTTAGGTATTCATTATGAAAGTATATCTTTGCAAAAATAATAAAAAATGCAGAGCTATCAGGAATTTCTTGACTTAAGTGTTGGTTTTCCCCAAGACGGATTCGAAATCATCGACGACGAATTGTATTTCCACGATTTGAATTTGATGGAAATGATTGAAACGTATGGCACGCCATTGCGTTTTACGTACCTACCTATTGTCAGCAAAAAAATACAACAAGCGAAAATCTTGTTTCAAACCGCGATTTTGAAACACAACTATCGCGGTTCGTATAAGTATTGTTATTGTACAAAGTCGTCGCACTTCAAACACATCGTAGAAGAAGCGTTGAAAAATGATATCCACTTGGAGACTTCATCTGCATTTGATATGCCGATGATTGATTCATTGGAGCGTCAGGGCACGGTAACGAAAGACATTACGGTGATTTGTAATGGTTTCAAAACGTATCAATACAAACAGTACATCATAGATATGATCCATGATGGCTACACGAATATCATTCCTGTATTGGATAACAAGGAAGAATTCAATTTGTATGATGATGAAATTGAATTGGATGAGCCATGTGCTTTGGGTATTCGTATTGCTTCAGAAGAGCAGCCTGATTCCCAATTTTATACGTCTCGTTTAGGTATTCGTCAGGAGGACGTTATTGATTTTTACAACAACAAAATCGCGGATAACCCGAACTTCAAAGTTAAGTTATTACACTTCTTTATCAATTCTGGTATCTCGGATACGCCGTATTACTGGAATGAGTTGGAGAAATATGTGACGCTTTACTGTAAATTCAAGAAAATCAATTCAGATTTGGATACATTGGATATTGGCGGTGGTATGCCTTTCAAAGATTCATTGGTTCATGATTTTGATTATGAATACATGGTCAATGAAATTGTAAACCGTATCAAACAAATCTGTGCGCACCACGAAGTAATGGAACCAGATATCATTACGGAATTTGGTAAATATACAGTTGCTGAGGCTTCAGGTATCTTGTACAAAGTACTGGGTCGTAAACAACAAAATGACCGTGAAAGATGGTTTATGATTGATGGTTCATTCATCACGAACTTACCGGACGTATGGGCATTGAACCAAAAATATATTTTGCTACCAATCAACAATTGGGATTCAGAATACGAACGCGTAAACTTAGGTGGTATTACTTGCGATGGTCAAGATTACTACAATCAAGAAGCACACATGAACTCGGTATTTATGCCTAAAACACGTAAAGTACAGTACTTGGGATTTTTCCATACAGGGGCTTACCAAGATGTATTGTCAGGTTATGGTGGTATTCACCACTGTTTGTTGCCTTCTCCTAAGCACGTATTGATACGTCGCAACAGAGACGAAACTTTCAACTATGAAGTTTTCGGTGAAGAGCAAAACTCGAAACAAGTAATGAAACTATTGGGCTACCAATAGAAAATATAAAAGAAACGCTGTTCCTATCGAACAGCGTTTTTGGTTTATGACTAATGGAAAACTTAGACTATTTAATTGCGACAGGTACAAATACGATTTCTTTGTAACCATCTTTTTCATACAATACACCGATTGAGTTTTTCTTTACTAATACAATATCACTATAGGCAGCGTATGCCCCACCTTTATAACCTTCTGGACTTTTAGCAACAACTTTGTTGAAGTACCAAGTTTTACCTTGATCCTTCGATAAACGCAGAGTCAGGTTATCTCTTTTACTTTGATCAGCTGCATTACTATGCGCTAATATAAATTTCTTTCCTTTTTTCCACGACAACACCGATGCTTGATTTATAGGATCAGGAAGGTTAGCATCTGGTTCTGAAGAAACCCAAGTTTGACCACCATCGTTAGAAACCGAAATCACTCGTTGTTTTGGTGTCAATTGTTGATTACGCGAAGTCATATAGACCGAATTCTCGCCAATTTGAGCAGCTAATGATTCGTTTGTCCCTGGATAAGGAACTTTCTCACTCAACTTGAATGTCTTTCCGTGATCGTCCGAGTAATAAGCGTGCGCATTCCAATCCTTATTCTGTGGTAGCGGATCACCCGCATTGTGATTTCCAGCAATGTAAATTCTTCCTTTATTCGGTCCAGATACGAACTGAAAACCATGACCAGGTGTATTCGCATACGTTCTCCAATCTTCTTGAAAATTATAATTCGGATTGATTTGCGGCTGCTTAGGTCGGTGAGCTTGTGTAGTAATATTTACCGCTTCTGACCACGTTTTTCCTGCATCTGAAGATACTTTGTACCATACTTCACGAAGACCTTTGCCCTTACGAACGTCACCTTCGTGATCGTTTCCTGTATTGTAAAATAAGAAAAGTCTACCTTGCGGATAAGCCGGATCCAATAAATCTACTACTGGAGCTGGATTTCCAGCTTGTAATTTATCATAATCAACAGCCACTTGCAATGTTCCCCAAGTTTTACCGCCATCTTTACTGATTTTGTAGACAATATCCACATTACCAAAATCACCAGCGTGATCTACACGTCCTTCAGAAAAAGCAATCAACTCCCCCGACTTACCCTTCACGATAGCTGGAATACGGTAACTTGCATAGCCGTCTTCACCAGATTTGAATACGGTAACTTCTTGTGCCATCAGGACAAAAGAAGCTGTGATTGCACAAAAGCTTAAAAATAGTTTCTTCATAGTATTTATAATGTTTATTTTTTATTTCGTTTCTACTGGAACAAACGTAAACATCCATTTGGATGGATTGTCCCATGTTCTACCTCTAAATTCTGCTACTGGAAGTTTTAATAACACCTCATTCCAACCTTTTTTTAACATGATCATTGTCGGAGCTCGATAAGTATAACCTTCATCAACTAAAGGAACTTCTGATTGCGCTTGCTGACCTGCATTTTGCCATTTCGGCGGCGTAATACGAACACCATTCACATAGGCTTGACTACCTTTATTATCCCAATTGCCCAGTTCTGGTGTATCGGTCAAATAAGACCTCGAGAAATTATTAAAATCAATCCAGAAAGGCTTTATTCCGTTAGCATCAGACCAAATTTTTGTACGAGCGTAATAAGTAGTATTCTTTATTGGATTGGAAATTGCTCCTTCAATTATATCACCAAACCAGTGCTTCAAAATAACAGTCCCTCCTTCTACGACTTTGGTAACCTCATGTTGTGCAAACGGATTTTTTTCTATTGCAAAACTTTTATTTACATCACCTAAATTATCAAAAGGTCCAATTAATTCCCATTTGGTTCCTAATTGCGAAACATACGGAAATGGCTTTTCTGCAAAATACAACTTCTTATGACTTAATAGACGTTTTTCAAAATCTACAAAATCACCATAGTCCGAATCTTCCGAAGGAACAATATTAGCCATCCATCCTGCTCGACCTCCACCTTGCCAAATGCGCTCGGCGAAAGTTAAAATAGCCGGATAAATAGCACTGTGGTAAAACATATCAATTGGTTTTTCCACAGCACGATCTGGCCATGAACACAAAGTCGCTCCAATGAAGTTCTTATGTTCCTTATCGACTTCACCAATTTTACGGTGAAATAATGTAGTCACTGTTTCCAAAGGATCCATATGATTGATGTACAAATGCTTGGATTCGATGTATATTTTATCGCCTTTTTCCTCGACCAATTTTGGTCCGCCCATCCACATTTGGCGAATAGTCTGCGGCTCCAAATTACTTCCAGGATCCCAACCAATTGTCTTCTTATACCCTAAATTCTCAACAAACTTTGTGATTTCAGGCATGAAATTTTTATTCGTAATCTTCACTTCATCCCCGCCGATATGGATGAAATCTAATTCAGGAAAGTTCTGACGAAATTCGGTTAACAATTCCTTGATGTATATCATTCCAGAATCCGATTGCATATCCACGCCAAAGAATCTTTTGAAGGCAGCACTATGGCCCGGCATATCTATCTCTGGTAGAAACGTAATATGACTTTCTTTACAATATTGGATTAAATCTTTGAAATCTTGCTTCGAGTAATACTGACCTTTCCATCGTGTCATTACTAAAGCATCTGTCAAACCTGGATATTTGTCACTCGCCAAGCGCCAAGCTATATCTTCAGTAAAATGAAAATGTAGCACGTTCAACTTGTATTGTGCCATGACATCGATTTGCTCTTTGATCATATCTACAGGTTGAAAATTACGACCGACATCAATCAAATAAGCACGCCATGAAAACGCAGGCTCATCTTGAATGCTAGCAAATTGAATCTTATGATTCAATACCGAAAATTGTTTTAAGGTTTGAAGTCCATAAAATATTCCAGCAGCAGTTTTTGCCGTAATATTAATTTCGTTACTGTTAATTAGTAAGTTATAGGCTTCATCTTTACCTTTTAAATTAGGTTGAATATTTAAAGTAACTGTTGGAATTCGTTTTTTAAGCGGTTTATTTACAATATTGATACCCCAAGATTTAAAAATATTCTTCAGAGTTTCGTACTCAGACGTAAGCGAAGAATTGAACTTTTTAATGTAAATACCTTTACTCAAATCCAAGTTTTCTTGTCCCCAAACAGCATGAATTGGTTTGGGGATAATGTTATCTTGTGCTTTTGCAACTCTACTAGTTGCCGTCCAAACAATTACTAGTACAAGTAGATTTATTGCTTTTATCATTATTCAAATATTTCTTTAATAGCATATAACAATACCATTCCTGACGAGGCAAATGAAATGGGCCTTTAAATAAATTTCCTTTAGCAGTTTGCGCTAAGGAGCCAGCTCTATGCAAATAGCCAAACCATTCGCCATTTTCTTTATCATGAAAATGTTTATAGGCGTATTCGTGGATTTGTTTGTGCATTGCGGCATATTTTTCATCTTTTGTGATTTCATAAGCCAATAAAGTTGCGATGATAGTTTCATTCTGTGGCCACCAGAATTTCATGTCTTGCCAATATTCCTGCACTGGTTTATCATACACATCTTTGAAATATAAAATACCACCATGCTCAGCGTCCCAGCCTCGCTCCCACATGTAATCCAGCATACGACATCCAAGATCAATTAACTTCATATCGCTTTTTCGATGTTTTGCCTCATGAAGGATAAACCAAGCGCCTTCTATTGCATGCCCTGGATTTAATGTACGTGCATCGATATGATCAATTATTTCCCCATCTAACCCCACTTGTTCCATCACACAACGGATATCATCTTTTACAAAGTATTTTTCGATACGTTCGATACAGTACGTTATTGTCTCCTCACAGCGATCATCACCTATTGATTCGCGGAGTTGCTGTGCTGTATTCAACATAATCATTGGAATACCTATCCCTTGAGTCGGTCTAGTTGATTCAAATTTAGGTTCCATTTGCTTTTCGCCGTATAGGTAAGAAAGACAAGTTCCGAAAATTTCTCGCGCCAAATCAGCCGCTCCTTCATTTCCTGAAGCTTTAGCGTATGCTGCAAATGCAATGACCGCGAATGTTTCAGAGAAAAAATATCGACGCATGCGTATTGGATTTCCTTCTCTATCCACGTGAAAATACATTTTTCCGTTCTCGGCAAAACACTTGTTTTTCAAAAACTCATAACCAAGTTTCGCACCATCCAACCATTCTTGTTTTGGTTCGATTGTATTATACAAAGTAGCTAGCAACCAACATGCACGCCCTTGAATCCAAACCGCTTTGTCTGTATCGATCAAGGATCCATCTGCATCGCGCATAAGCAGATATCCTCCATGTTCCAGATCATACGAACGTGGGAACCAAAATGGAACGGTATCTTCAAGAAGTTGGCTTTGGTAAAACTTTGCCAAATCTTTTAAATGTTCATCTGTATATTTCATCTCAATCAATTTTTAAATTAAAGGTGGACACAGGTACTGCTGTATCACTTATTAAATTTCCTATTGTAAATGGCGAATAGCCATATTGGATGTTAATCACATCCCTTAGCATTGGAATTCTTACTGTATTGCCTTCTACATGTGCCGAGCGAACCTCAAGTATAGTACCATCAACTTCAACAAGTTGTAAATCATTGATAGAATCACCATTTGAAAGTTTTAAAGTCTTACAATGATTAAATTCAATAATAATTTCGTTGTCAGCTTTTCTATACGAAATAGGCTGAGGCGAATCAGCAACAATATTATCGTGGTATGTATGCTTACGTATCAAATTGGCTAATCGCTTTCCAATCATTAATTTATTCTTCGGATGAACGTCTGTCGGATGCCCAACGTCAGAACTAATTGCCATATAGCAATTAGAAATATCATTGCTAAGCAAACGTTGCGAATCACGAAATGCCGACCAAGAGGGTCTATTCATACTAGAGAGTTGCACAAAATAAAATGGTAGATCTTTTCTAAAAAAATTACGCCATGATTCTACCATTATCTTAAATAGGTATGCATGATGTTCGATATTATGCGCATTGCTCTCGCCTTGATACCACAGAACAGCATTGATTTTTGTATCCTTCCATTTTGAAATTCCAGCTTCGAAATTATAGGCAGGATCGTATGGGTGACGCTGATGTTTCTTTTTCGAAGCCTCCATATTTTTAGCCCCACGTTCACGACAAAAGTCTTGCACAAAATCAGAAGTTTTCCAAGTATGGATATAGGTCGCAAGTAGATTGTCATGTTCTAAAACCGATCGTGGAATCCAAGATTCTGTATTAGATCCTCCTACCGAAATATCAATAATTCCAATGGGAACTTGCTGTGATTTATATAACTCGACAGCTGTCATATACGCTATTGCGGAAAAATTTTGCACAGCGTCTTTAGAAGATTTTTGCCAATTTCCGGAGAAATATTGCAACTCATTAACTTTATCCAATTGCTCTGAATCCCAAACGATATTGGAGGTTTCAATCAAATTTTTATTCTTAAAAACTCTTATTTTTTCAAATAATTGCACCTTATTCAAAATAGAATCCGCACCTAAAGCGTGTTGTAATTCAAAAGCCATATTTGATTGACCTGAAGACAAATAAACATCTCCAAACAACACATCAGTTAATTCAATTTTCGAATTCGTTGTGCGTATTTTGATGCTAAAAGGTCCTCCTGCCGATTGAGCAGGAAGATCTATTTCCCAATTCCCAATTCTATTAGAGATAGTGTGGTATTTTTTATTTTTGAATTCGATAGTTACAGTTTCATTTGCAGAAACTTTGCCTCTAATTTTATTGATTACTTCGCGTTGCAATACCATATGATTTCCAAATGTCTCATGCAGCGATAAGGCTTGCTGAATAGGTTTTATATATGGCGCAACATTTTCTGCGATTAATTGCGCTCCTCTACTATTTGGATGCAAATAATCATCAAATAAATCAATACGAGCAGCAAATGCAGAATGATTATCAATCATAGTAGCATTTTGCGCTTTTGCTATTTGCGGAATCAATGCTTGAATTTGATCAAACCAATCTCGCGTTCCTGATAAAAAGCGACGATGTCCACTAAAAATTGGTGTCATCGTACAGATGAATACTTCAACTTTTGGATTTATTTTCCTAAAATTTTTTATCAACTGACTATAATCACCTAAAAATTCATTCTTATAATTTGGCCAATTTCTCGGATCCGTATCATTCAAACCTAAAGCAATCAGGATTACATCGGGTTTAAAAGATAAAGCCTTAGTATATGCTTTGGTTTTGTGGTAAGGATTATGTCCCTTTCTTAACAATGTGGCACCGGAATGCCCGAAATTACCAACCACAAATCCTGATCCCAGCAACTTTTGCAATTGTGCTTGATAGTTAAGTGTCGAATCACTAATTCCATACCCTTCAGTGACCGAATCTCCAATACAAGCTACACGCTTTTGCGCTTTGATAGGTAAAACCAAAGAGCAAAAGCTAATTAAAAGCAAGGTGATTTTAGCTAGGTTGCTCATTGTGTTTAGGACGTAAAACAGATAATTGTATAATCAATACTACAAACACAATAACAGCTAATAGCGCAAAATCAGAACCAAGATTACCTTCGTCAGCAGAAGCTCCCAGTAAATTAGTAATATATGCGCCAGCAAAGACGCCAACCATGTTCATAATCCCGTAAGCTGTCGCACGATATTTTGCTGATACAAATTGGCAAAGAATAGGCATATTATTCGCATCAAACATCCCAAAACCAAATCCAAACATCAGTCCTGCACCAACGATTGCCCAAATCGTAGTTCCATAACCAATAAGAAATACTGCAGGAATTGTTAATGCCAAACCTATTGCGCTGGTATATATACGACCTCTAATATTTTTTTGAACCCACTTATCCGAAAGAATACCACCGAAAATTACGCCTACAAATGATGAAAATGCGATAGTAATTGTAGATAATGGACCTGCTTTTTCCATTGGAATATTTAGGTTGTCGGCAAATAATGTTGGCAACCAGTTTTTCGTAGCCCATCCAGGTAAACTTGGAACTGCGAAATACAAAAGGATTACCCAGAAAGCGATATTGCTAAATAGAATCGGTATTCCTTTCAACACGGAAGTGCGATCTTCGGTAATTTTTTCTGGTTTTACGCGAGCTTGTGTCTCGAAAAGTGTAAATACTAAAATTAATGCATAGACAATTCCCACTAGACCAAATAAAATAAACGTATTCTGCCAAGAATAATTGGATGCAACAGTAGCTCCAAAACCTCCCAAAGCTTGTCCAAAATACAAACCTGTCATATGAATACCTACAGCTAATGATCTGGATTTGTCACTGTGGTAATCCGCAATCAACGACAGTCCTGCAGGAATATATATAGCTTCACTAACACCCATCACTGCACGCAGCGCATACAATTGGTCGTACGAAGTCGCATAACCCATCAAAAGCGTAACACCTGACCAAACGAATAGACTAGAAATAATCAACCATTTTCTATTCAATTTATCAGCCAATACCCCAGCAACTGGACTCATACAGCCGTATATCCATAAGAATACAGCCATTAGATTGCCAAATACCGCAGCACTTTCTAGCGACAAAATATCCATTGCCATAGCTGGACGCATAGTGGATAAGATTTGTCTATCCATATAGTTGAGTAGTGCGACAAACCAAAGTAAGCCGACTACGACCCAAGGATATATTTTACTATTTTTCATAATCAAGGTTTATATGGTCTTTTATTTAATCTTACCCATTAAGATTTGATTGGTTCGAACTCCCGCTCGCACTTCACCGCTCGGAATAATTATGTTACCATTTTTGATAATTGCTGTCGTGGTCACTGGACTTTCTCCTTGCAGTTTATTTGAAGATTTCCAAGTTTTGTCTGCTAAATTGTAAGTCCATACATTCGTAGAAAATCCTGGATGCGAACGTTGCATAATATTCTTTTTTACTATAAGTTCAGCCTTTTTATTTTCGTCAGATTCTAGATTTATAGCTCCAATTAATTCTTCTACTTGATGAAAGGTGTGGGCATTGTCGCCTCCTATTACTATCAAGTTTCCATTGTAATAACCTCCTGTTCCAGCTGCTAAAGCCTCTGGCAATCTATCTAAAAGTGTTATTTTTTTTGAAGACAGGTTTAATTCGAATACCTCATCGTACATATCACTTTTAGCATTCGTATTCCTTTTGCGCCCACCTATGATATAGATATTTTCTTTTTCATCAGAAGTAATGACAGCATGAGTCAGAGGTTTTGCTAATTCAGCAAATTCTTCCCAATTGGAATTAGCTTCCTCAAACTTTAATCTATATACTTTATTCGAAACTAAATCTGCATTCTCCCCGCCCACAAAATAAATGTAGTCATTTACACGAGTGACGCCACCATTGGTTAGTTGCTTTGGTAATGATGGTAACTGAGCACGTTGAAAAGATTCATTCTCTAAAAAATACCGAAACACATCAGCAGTGGCTGTTCCATTTCTTTCCCCACCAACAGAATATATTGAATGCTCAACAGAAATATTAGCGGCATACGCCACACTGTCGCTAAAAGACTGCGTATTAGAAACTGTAAAGCCATTATTGTGATCTTGGGTATAGAGATAAACATCTTTGCTGTATGCCTTTTGACCTCCATCCCATGGCATTCCATTGGGAAAGTTTGCTCCGCCAGCTACGACCAATACATCTCCGATAATACCTGTAACTGGCCCTGCTACGCCAATGTGTTCCTGATTATCGATACCTACAGGCAATTTGCCTGCAACAGTCCAATCTATTTCCAAATTAGTTTCCTTCATATCACATGCCGATACAACAACACAACAAAGCATCCAACTAAGACGACTCATTAGAATTTTGATTTAAAAGTTTCGAAGTCCAAAATGGCAACATCATCTTTGAATTTTTCAAATGCTTCTGAACTCATATTTGCTATCGGCAGTCTAAATTCACCACAATCAACGCCAATCAATTTCATATATGCCTTACCTGTAGCAATTCCACCATACTTACCCAACAAACGAATCATATCAATTGATTTTTGTTGTAAAGCATTTGCCTCTTGCAAATTCCCTTCTTGATAAGCTTTCATTAGATCGTGGTATAATGGTGCTGCATAATTGTAGGTACTTCCAACTGCACCTGTACAACCTAAGACCAGTGATGACAACATATTCTCATCTCTACCCCAAAGCATATTGTATTTGCCATTATCAAAGTTCATACACGACAAGAAATCCATAAAATCTTCGTGTGTATATTTTATTCCTGAGAAGGTTGGAATTTTTCCATCGATTTCTTTCAACAAATCATACATTGCATAATTGCCACCCGTTAACACAGGAATATGGTAATAATAGAATGCTGTATTCGGAGCTACGGATGCAATTTCTGCACAACATTTAGCTAATTGGACGACATTTGCAGGCTTAAAATAGTATGGCGATGTAAATGATATAGCGTCCGCACCAGCTTCTTCAGATATTCGAGCTAATTCTTTACATTCTTTGATATTGGTTCCTCCCAAAAACATCATCAACGCGAAATCCCCATCTTCTTTGGTTAGGCTTGTCCACGCTTTCAACACCTTAACTTTCTCATCGAAAGTCAAAGAAACACCTTCACCCGTAGAACCACATATAAATGCGCCAGTTACACCATTGGACTTAAGGAGTTGATAGTATGAAGGAATTATATCCAAATTCAACTCTCCAACCTCATTCATTGGAGTAAACGGTGCTGCAATTAAGCCATCAATTTTTTTGTTATTCATATTTATTTAGTCTTTAACATATCTAAAGGCAATATGTCATACATAACAAATATATAACATACTGCCTAACTTACAAAGTTTATGTACCAGAATAACCTGGATTCTGGTCACCTGTTAATGTTGGGTCTGCCGCCATAGTACCAATATCGACTGGCCACAATATTTTGTGTTTTTGTCCTTCGACATTATCCAATACACCCACTAATGGAATATCTTTACGAAATACTAAAGGTTGTCCATTTGCGTCTTGCATTCTTCTTAAGTCATACCAACGTTTACCTTCAAATACAAATTCCTTTGAACGTTCTCGAAATATTGCAAGCTCATTTGATTCGAAATTCCCATGTACAAACTGCGGTGCTGTTCCATTGTAAGCCCTATTACGTACGAGCATAATTTCATTGGTAGGATCTTCTCCCAATTTATTTTTGATTTCTGCTAATAATAGATGAGCGTCAGACAGTCTATAAACTGGATAATCATCGGCATAAGTACGCACGCCATTAACAAAAGTTCCTAAGAATTTACGCAATACAGCGGCGCGGTTAGCATCTTTATTGAGATTTAAAAATGTAGTGTTCTTACGTTGATCATTTTGATCATAAGTGTCATACAAATCGATTTTATACTCGTAACGTATCAGTGTTCCACTTGACGCAATCTGCAATGGATCATTCGATACTGCTACGCCATTGTGATCAACAAAGCCCGTTAAGTTATCAGATTGTTGATATATAAAATTGGCAACTAAGCCATTGGTCGCCTCACCTACCTGATAGCGAATTGCAAAAATAATCTCTACGTTCCCTTTTGAAGAAGGAACACTGGATGAATTGAATACATTTGCAAAATTACTCTGCAAAGTAAATCTTGGTATTACAGATTCCACCGCAGCTTTGGCTGTTTGTAAATCCGCAGATACATTTGAAGGTGCTGTTCCATCAATGTTTACCTTAGCTGACCACAAATAAACTTCTGTTTTTAGCATTTGTGTAGCTGCTAGCGACCATTGTCCTTTTTGTGCTTTGATCGTGTAATCGTTATTGAACGATTGTGTAGACTTATCAATATCTGCTTTGATAAAGTCTAAGGTCTCCTTCTCTGTTTTTGTTCTTGGTGTATAAGCCTCTTCAGCAGAACTTGGTGTATTGATAGCAACCTTCGGTTCTGTAACAAGTGGCACTCGACCATACGTACGGAACAAATGAAAGTAATAAAAAGCACGCAATCCATATGCTTGACCTAAGAAATATCCTTTTTGGTCATCTGCTAGGTAGGTTGAATTCTCAACTTGATAGATAAAATTATTGATCTGAAAAATTTGAGAATATAAACCCGCCCAAGAACTGTATCCTGGTGAACTCTCACGGATATCTTGTGTGATTAGACCTTGTGAATTTAAAGTAGAAGTTCCCGTAAATCCAGTACCTGTTTTAAATGTTCCTCCTCTAATTTCACCTAAATTCCATATGGTATTTTGAGCGCTTCGCAATTGTGCATGTAGACCAATCATTGCGCCATTTACTTGATCAGCATTTTTCCAAAAGCTTCCACTAGCGAAATAATCTTCAGGAGCAAGATCTAATTCAAATTGATTACAACTTGTGTTTATTAAAAATGCAGAAGCTATAGCGATTGATAAAAATATTTTTCTCATGGTAGTAATCTTAAAATATTAATTGTACACCTAAAATAACAGTTCGTGGTAATGGATAACCTCCACCTCCTTGACCTACACTTCCACTCTCAGCAGAGAATAAAGTGTTTTTTGTCCAATAGTGTAGATTTTGACCTGTCAACGAAACATTTAATACTTCTAACCTACTTTTTTGTAGCAATGAGCTTGGCAATTTATAGGCTAACGATATTTCTCTAAAAGCTAAATAATCACCTTTGTTATAGAACATACTGCTTTCACGACTAGTATTATTTTTGAAATTTTGGTCTGCCCAGTAATATGTTGGATATTTAGCATTTGGATTTTCTAATGACCAAGTATCATATACGTAGTTTGTAGTATTAAACGTTCCTTGCATCATTCCTGCAAACCACACCTTTGGTCCGTCATAGGCAACAAATCCTAAAGCGTAATCAAATCGTGCACTTAAACTCAAATCTTTCCATCTTGTATTTAAACCAAAACCGCCAGTCCAACGTGGTACAGTTCTGCCCTGGTATACACGATCATTGGAGTTAATGATGCCGTCGCCATTCACATCCTTCCACATAACATCACCCAATGCAATTGGGAAATGTAAATTTTTATCACTATCACTCATCGCAGCATATACATCTGGGTGAACTAATGCTCTTGCACCACCTAGATCTTTTATTTTACTAGCGTAATTATCCAAGTCTTCTTGTGTACGAATTATTCCTTCAGCTTGATAAGCGTATGCTACGTTTGGATCTTGACCTTCTTGATTACCACCTACCCATATCAACTCTTTTGTCGTTGGATCATACACTTGAAAACCGCCTTGACGATTGTTCTCAACACCATTGTATGGAAGCTTCAAAATTTTGTTTGCATTATAAGCTGTATTCCAATTGAATGAAAGATCATAATTTTGCTGACGAAGGATATTATAATTCAAATCAATCTCCACACCTTGATTTTCCATATCGCCATTATTCGTTGTGATACTTGTAAAACCGGCAGATACAGGTAAAACTAATGTTGCTATCTTATCAGAAGTAGTACGATGATAATACGCAAGCGATAAATCCAGTTTATTTAACAAGCGCGCATCAAATCCTACTTCCTTTGTTATCAAACTTTCCCACTTCAAATTCGGGATACTTAAGCTCGTCATTTGATAGCCAATAGTACCATCATAAGCTGATGTGCCGTACGCACCTTGTAAAGTGTAATTACCAATTCCACCAACATTTCCATTCGCACCATAACTTGCTTTTAACTTCAATGTATTCAGCACATTATCAGAGCTGATTAAATCTTTTGCAAAATCCTCATTGTGAACATTCCATCCTACAGAGATACCGGGAAAAGTTCCCCATCTGTTGTTTAACAATGTAGAATAACCATCACGACGTGCAGTTAATGTCAATAAATAACGTTGTGCATAATCATAGTTGATACGACCAAAGAATGAATTGATGCGCTGTCTGTTATGATAGGAATCGATTCCACGCATATTAGCATCACTCTTCGTTAATCCTAAATCCATGAAGTCGTCTGTAGGTGCTCCAGATCCAGATGCAGAAAACCCTGTACTATACGCGTCGAAAAATTCCCAACCCAACATAGCAGATACATTATGATTATCAGCTAAAGTTTTATCATAGCTTAATACAGCATTGTATGTCTGATTGAAAGATTTATCGTATGATGCCGATGATGAACGTGTTCTTACCCAGTTACCAGGACTAGACATATAATCCTTATTAAATCCTTCGTAATTCGTCTGATTGATAAACCAGTTACCACTTGCTCTTAACTTCAAATTGTCCACTAAATTGACTACAAATGCTTGTGACATGGTAAACTTTTGGTTTAGATTGCGACGAATAAATTTATCATCAGTTACTGCAGGATTTCCGTCTTGCCAATCACGTCCCAACAACAATTCTCCATTTGCATTGCGTCCACGCATTGTAGGTGGCGCACCAAGTGCTCTAGTCATATAATTACCTTCGCCATTTGCTTGATCTCTCCATTTGGTATGTGCGAAATTCAGACTTGAATTTGATTCCAACCAGGGTTTAATTTTATAATCACCATTCAAAATATAGGTAAGACGATCATAAAAAGAATTTATAGTAGATCCCTGTTGATAATATTTACCTAAGCTCGAATAATATTTACCCTTATCATTTCCACCTGTGAATGCTAAATTATAATCTTGTGTTACAGGACTTTTTTTCAAGGCATAGTCTGTATAATCAAAATTCGTAAAGATTAATTCACGTCCCGTAACAGGATCTATCATGGTTTGCCAACCTTGCTCTAATAATTCTCGATTTGTATCATCTAAGAACATGGTGCTCCACACAGCTGTATTTACTTTATTACCATCAAGAATATTCCCGTTAGCATCTTTATACAAATTTCCTGTTCCAAATGGCCCAACTGAGGTTAATTGATTCAAAGTGTTAGGTAAATATTGACCAGATATTGCAATACCTTTTCTAGACCAATACAAATATTCTTCTGCACTCAAAAATTCAAAAGGAATATTTAGTTTATCCACTCCCGTTTTTGAGCGTAGGGTAATATTAGATAAGCCCTCCTTTCCACGCTTAGTGGTTATCAAAACAACTCCGTTAGCTGCCCGAGCACCATAAATAGCTGTTGCAGAAGCATCTTTCAACACATCAATAGACTCAATATCATCTTGATTGATATCCTGAAAACCAGAACGAATCAATCCATCAACTATGACTAATGGTGAACCTCCGCCTCCATAGGTCGTACCACCTCGCAATACGATATTCGGAACTGCACCAGGTCGTCCAGATGTCTGTTGTACACGTACACCAGGAATGGTACCAGCTAATGCAGATGCAGGGTTCGAACGTACCCCTGTCTCCAGCACTCTTTTATCTAGCCTTGATACAGAACCTGTTAAATTTGATTTTTTAATAGAACCATACCCCAATACATAAACTTCTTCAATTTCTTTGTCATTAACTGATAAGATTACAGTCAAGAAATTTAAATTTTCTACGTATTGAGTTTTTGAAAGGTAGCCGATTGAGCTGATCTTCAGCACATCACCGACTTTCGCAGTGATAGTGAATTCACCACTGCTTCCTGATTTGGTCGTTACTTTCTGACTTTCATTAACAATTGATACTCCCGTTAATGCCTCCCCAAGTTCAGATTGTACCAAACCTTTTAATTCGGTTTGCCCAAAGGCAAACACCTGCATAAAGCAAAAAGAAAGAAATAATAGAATCTTTCGCATAATTTTTGGTTTTAAAATACAACAATATAATTATTATGTATTACATAATAAAACAAATGTATAACATAATGCCATAAATCCAAATTTTAAATGTAAAAAATTTATATATTTGTTGTTTATTAAGAGATTCATTATGAGTTATTCCACTTCTGATCATAAGGATGTTCTAAAGAACATAGACACTTCGAGTTTAGTAGATAAAGCTGAGCACGCAATTGTTGAATATATCAAAGGCAATAAGCTGAAAGTAGGTGATATATTACCTAAGGAATTAGAACTTACTGAAAAGTTTGGGGTAAGTCGTACTGTAGTTCGTGAAGCACTTTTGCGCCTTAAAAGTATTGGTCTTATAGAATCCAAAAAGCACAAGGGCGCTGTAATTACCAATCCAGATGTTCTTGGTTCTTTCAAAAAAGTTTTTCATCCTTCATTATTAGATAATAGCACGTTAAAAGATCTTTTCGAAATGCGACTTGCGTTAGAAGTTGGTATAGCTGATTTTATCATCAATAAGATTACTGATCAAGACATCATCGAATTAGAATCCCTTACAGAGAAGATTGTGTCTGGTGATACTGCTTTAGCTTGGAATATTGAAGATGAGAAAAAATTTCACGGAAAACTATACGAAATTTCAGGAAATGGAATGTTGTTGGAACTCCAAGAAATGTTAATACCGATTTTTCAATATGTACATCAGTCTGGAATTTTGGATAAGCCTATCATTAAAGGGGAGTTTATCTCCCATAAAGAATTGGTTGAGGTTCTAAAAAAGAGAGATGCAGACGAGTACCGCAAAGCTATACGGATACATTTAAATAATCATTTCGCACGCATTTTAGCATAAATAAGAAACCCGTAGAAATAATATTCTACGGGTTTCTTGCTTTTATAGATATTTCCAACCGACGCCAGCCTTCTCTTTCTCTTAATATGACTTTGGGATTAAATAATTTAATCTATTTTAGATTCGTTATGTTAAGAAAAATAATTAAAACCACTATGTTAGTCTTTATACTTCTCCTTGTTATTACCGTTGTAGGAGGATTTCTATATATGCGGTCAGATCGATTTGGCGTGAATGCGGAAGGTGAACGTTTGGCACGTATGCAAAAAGCTCCAAAGTACAAAGATGGCGCTTTCGATAATCTAGAATTCACCCCAGCATTAGCTGAAGGCACCTCGTATTCGGATATGCTTCGCGGTTTCTTTTTTAGTAAAAAAGTAAGAAATACACCTTCTGTTGCACTCCCTGTAATTAAATCTGATCTAAAAAATCTTACATTAGATAGTAATTTATATGTATGGTTTGGGCATTCATCGTATTTCTTGCAGTTGGATAGCAAGCGAATTTTAGTAGACCCTGTATTTAGTGAATATGCCTCTCCGGTTCGTATTAGTGTGAAAGCGTTCCCGTTGACTTACAATTATTCAGCAGATGATTTTTCAGAAATAGACATAATGGTGATTACGCATGACCACTGGGATCATTTGGATTATAACACGTTTATGAGTTTGAAAGCTAAGGTAAAACATATCGTAACTGGTTTGGGTGTTGCAGCACATTTGGAAAAATGGGGCTATCCTGGTTCTCAAATCACCGAACTCTATTGGGGAGAACATGCCAATGTGGATGGATTTGAATTTACTTCTGCTACTGCAAGACATTTCTCCGGACGTACATTTACTCGAAATACGACATTGTGGTCTTCATTTATTTTACAAACTAATTCTAAGAAAATTTACATAGGTGGAGATAGTGGTTATGGGAAACATTTCAAAGATATAGGTGAAAAATATGGACCTTTTGATTTCGCTATTTTGGAAAATGGACAATACAATCAGATGTGGAAATACATTCATATGATGCCCGAAGAAGTTATTCAAGCATCACACGACCTAAAGGCTACCTACGCCATTCCGGTGCATTCTTCCAAATTCCCTTTAGCAAATCACGCTTGGGACGAGCCTCTAATTCGTGTAACTCAGGAAGCCGAAAAACAAAACTTCCCTTTGTTGACACCCAAAATGGGAGAAATCGTATCATTGGACAATTACAAAAAGTTTCCTAAATGGTGGGAAGGCATTGATTAAACTCAAAACTTATCAATGCAATAATTGTATTTCTTAATATAGATTAAGTTTTGAACTCTTTTAAAAGGTCAACTTTGTCAACAAATCAGAAATACATGAAAACACTATTTAACATTTTAGCAGCTTTTGTACTATTTACTAACGTTGCGGTAGCACAAGTGAAATGGTCTGTAGATCCTGCGCACACGAACGCGCGTTTTGAGGTAAAACATTTAGGAATTGCATTTGTAGACGGACAATTCAAAAAATTAGAAGGTAATTTAGAGTCAACTTCTGCTACAGACTTCAACAATTCAAAAATCAATTTCACGATTGATGTGAATAGCATCGATACACGTGTAGAAATGCGTGATGATCACTTGAAATCTGATGATTTCTTCAGTGCAGCGAAATTCCCTTTAATGAAATTAGAAAATGCAGTATTAAAAGGCAAAAAGGGAAAATATACGTTGACTGGTGATTTAACAATCCGTGACGTAACGAAAAAAGTAACTTTTAAAGTAGTACAAAACAACGGCATTATTACAGATCCTTGGGGCATGACGAGAGCTGGTTTTACAGCAACTACCTCTATCAATCGTTTCGATTATGGAATTAGTTATGCGGACAAATTACCTACTGGTGTATTTGCAGTTGCTCCTGAAGTAGAAATCACAATCAACGTTGAAGTTGTAAAAAACTAAATATACTAACTAAACAGGGAAAGCCATTGTATACAAGTACAATGGCTTTTTTGCATTAAAAATATTTCCTTCAGCCAAAAGAAAAAGGTAAATTGTACAGCATAATAAAAAAACACATAACACCTCAAAGCCTGATGAAAAAAACACAAGAGTTAAGCAGTTTTTTTTATAGTCAATATTTCGCCGAAGGCATTCGCATCACGCTAGGAACTATCATTCCTGTAATAGTTTGTGCATTTATGGGCGAATTCTTGATGGGTACGTTTATTTCTTTGGGTGCATTAATTGTTGGTTTATCAGACACACCTGGGGCACCGCGACACCGTAAGTGGGGCATGTTTTATTGTACGATTATCGCTATTATAACAATCTTCTCGACCGCTCTCGCAAATGATTACATCTATCTGATGACAGCAGTAATTGCCGTGTTATCATTTGTTTTATCCATGCTTTCGGTTTTCAACACGAGAGCCGCAACCATTGGTATGATGGGTATATTGATAATGCTTATTAATATCGATGCCCAATTTTCATTTGAAAAAGAATTGACTTATCTGGGGCTTTTTATCATTGGAGCATTATGGTATATGTTAATTAGCTTTTCGCTAATGCGTGTTAAGCCATACAGATTAGCCCAACAAGAGTTGTCCGAAACAGTAGTGCAAGTTGCTGATTATTTACGATTGAAAGCTAATTTTTATGATTTAAGAAAAGATGCTGAAGAGAATTATTTAAAACTCATTGAAAAACAAATCGGTGTAAACGAACACCAAGAAAATACACGAGATATCTTATTTCAAAGTAAAAGATCGATTAAAGACACAACAAAGGAAGGTCGCTATTTAACTTTGATATTTAATGAAATGGTCGATCTATTCGAACAAAGCATGACCACGCATTACGATTACAATGAAATCCGCAACAAGTATGCTGAATCGGGCATTCTCACGGAGATAAAAAATATCATAAATAATATCGCACATGAATTAGATAATTTCGCATACAAACTACATGCTGACAAACGTCCTAAATCACGTTATGATTTTGAAAAAGAGATAGAACATTTACGCCTACGTATCGAAGCATACGATGAAGCAAATAATGTGAATTCTATTCCGCTCAAAAAAATTGTAATCAATATCCGTACAATTACAAAACACCTTCAAAATATTTTCAAATACGCAGTTTTTGAATCTGGAGATGTCGCAAAAGAGGAAATTCAACAATCTAATAAATTTGTCAACAGAGATATATTGAATTGGCAAAATTTCAAAGACAACTTGAGTTTGCAATCCAGTGTATGTAGGCATGCGCTACGAATGGCTATTGTATTGGCAGGCACATATTTCCTTTTTAATATTTTTAATTATTCGAGTTTCACTACGTATTGGATTCTATTAACCATACTAGTCATCCTCAAGCCAGGATTTGGACTTACCAAGGAAAGAAATTTACAAAGACTTCTTGGTACTATAATCGGTGGTATAATTGGCGGTATTATTTTGATTACTGTACCAGATGTTACTATTCGTTTCGCTATACTTATTGTATTTTTCCTCATTGCCTACAGTCTTTTCCGTGTGAATTACATTATGGCGGTCATTTTTATGACACCTTATGTTCTTATTATGTTAAGTTTTACGGGAGTGAATACCTTAGAAATGGCAAAAGAAAGAATTATAGACACCTTTATTGGAGGATCTATTGCCTTTATTTCAAGTTATGTTATTTTCCCAAATTGGGAAAGTTTTCAAATTCGAAAAAATATGTACAGCTTACTTGTGGCAAATTACAATTATTTGGCGCAAGCTATTCAACTTTTATCAGACAAAAAAATATCCATTATTGATTATAAACTTGCCCGTAAAGATGTGTACATCGCATCTGCAAATATGGGTTCAACTTTCCAAAGGCTTCTCACAGAGCCCAAATGGCGTCAGAAAAACACAAAAGATGTCAACAGATTCGTGATATTAAATCATATTTTTTCATCCTACACAGCAACATTGTTGACACAAATTTATAATACAGATTACAAGTATTACACCAATGAGCATGTGAAGTTATTACTGAAATCACTAAATCATTTAGAAAATGCAATTGAAGAAATATCTTTACCAGAAGATAAAAAAATCGACTATGTTAAATCAATAGAGAAAAATCATTCGGAGCTTACTAACGAAGACACCATATTAATCACCGAACAATTGCAATTTTTGGCTAAAATTTCTGGAGATTTGCAAAAAAATGTATCTACATTAGCTTCCAAAGAGATTTAATGATGAATAGTACAATTTACGATGTTATTATTATTGGTGCTGGGCCTATTGGAATTGCCTGCGGAATCGCTGCAAAAAACAATAATTTATCACATTTAATCATCGAAAAAGGCTGTCTCGTCAATTCTCTATACAATTACCCGATAAACATGACTTTTTTCTCCTCTTCTGAGCGATTAGAGATTGAAGAAATCCCATTTGTCACGACTAATCCTAAACCGAAAAGAGCTGAAGCATTAGAATATTACCGTCGTGTCCACGACAAATATCATTTGAATTCACACCTTTTTGAAGAAGTTCTTACTTGTACTAAAGTTGATGGACTATTCGAAATACATACGAGTAAAGGCACATATCAAGCAAAAAATGTAATCGTTGCAACAGGCTTTTATGATATACCGATGTACTTGAATATTCCTGGTGAAGATTTACCAAAAGTTTCACATTATTATAATGACCCACACTACTATGCAGGACAGCATCTCGTGGTCGTTGGGGCAAGCAATTCTTCAATTGATGCAGCTCTAGAAACTTACCGCAAAGGTGCAAAAGTATCTTTGGTTATCCGTGGAACCGATATAAGTCACCGTGTTAAGTATTGGGTGAGACCAGATATTTTAAACAGAATTGAAGAAGGCGCAATCGATGTTTATTTCCAAAGTCAATTGACAGAAATACGAGAAAGAGAAGTCGTCATCCGTACATTAAATGGCGATAAAACTATCCCTAATGATTTTGTACTAGCACTTACAGGTTATCGACCTAATTTCGAATTACTCAAAAAATTCAATATCAATATACCTGATGTGGACGCGAGGATTCCAGTGCATAATCCCATGACAATGGAAACGAATATAGAAGGTCTTTATCTAGCTGGTGTAGTTTGTGGTGGATTAAATACGCACCTATGGTTTATTGAAAATTCGCGTATACACGCCAAAATGATAGTAAACTCAATATTGGCTAAAGGTTAAGCTTTCAATCCTTGAACAAAAATCGCAGCTAATTTTTTCTGCATTTCTAAGATTTCATCAAACTCACTTTTGTCTGGAATAAAGTCATTTTTGAAGTCCTTTAGCACAGACATTCGCATACCCAAAGTGCTAAAAATAAATATTCTTGCTGTTTCTTCCGCATCAATTGCTTTCAGTTCTTTGGAATCTATTCCACGTTGAAATACCATTTCTATTGCTTTACGTTGACTTTCAAAAGAGTCAATAATTAATTTGTCGAGTTCCGCAGGTAATTCTTTTCGCATCAAAATTGTGTATTCCATCAAGTAGAAATATTTCTTCTTAAAATCCATATTGATGTCCAATACCGTATTAATGCCTTCCAAGACAGTAGAAGTTGCAGCTATTTTATCTCCCACAAGCAATTGACAATCTTGCATAACATGCTCAAGAACAGCAGCGTAAAGACTATTTTTGTCAGGAAAATAATAATACAACAATGCCTTCGAAAAAGATAAGTCTTTTGCAATCTCTGCCATCGTCGTCTTCGCCATTCCGTAATGCGCAAAACGTCGTTTAGCCGTTTCTAAAATTCTCACTCTTTTCTCGTCTGCATTATTAGCCATATTCCAACAATTTTTTTTGGTATTCATTCGCTTGTGCTATCTTTACGGCGAATTAAATGAACTAAATATACTACTTTAATTCATCATTAGCGAGCAAAAAGTCAAATTCGAGAAGCGTGGAAATTCAGAAAAACATTTATTTAAGAGATTACAATACATTTGCCGTGCAAGCTGTAGCATCACAGTTTGTCGATATTCAGGATGAAAGGCAACTTGTTGACTTATATAATTCTGGTATTTTCAAAAATAGATTTTTTGTGCTAGGTGGTGGAAGTAATGTCTTGTTCACTACGGATTTTGAAGGCACAATAATTAAAATCTCAAGTAAAGGAATTCAGCATTTTATTGAAGGTTCAAGTATCTATATCACCGCAGCTGGTGGTGAAGTGTGGAATGATTTGGTTTGGTATGCTGTAGATCATGATTTTCCAGGAATGGAAAATATGGCTTTAATTCCTGGAACTGTCGGCGCCTCTCCTATCCAAAATATTGGAGCCTATGGCGCTGAGCTCATGGACATCATGTATACTTGTCGTGCTTTTGATACCTTGACCGGTGAATTCAAGACTTTTAATAACAAGGAATGTGGCTTTTCTTACCGTGACAGTATTTTCAAATCAAAATACCGCGGTCGTTATATTATTGTATCGGTAACCTATAAGCTTAATCAACATACCAAAAGAAATACTTCGTATGGAGCGATCGAAACTGAACTTGCAAAACGAGGAATCCTAAACCCAACTATTAAAGATATTGCTGAAGTTGTTTCTCATATTCGTGTCGAAAAATTGCCGGACCCTAGTACGATAGGAAACGCAGGAAGTTTCTTTAAAAACCCCATCATCAGCAATACCCAATTAGAGGCATTAAAACATTCTCATCCCAACATTGTTAATTATCCAATAGATGAGGAAACAAGTAAAGTCGCAGCGGGCTGGTTAATAGAGTATTGCGGATGGAAAGGCAAAGAAATCGGTGAAGTTGCTATTTGGAAAAACCAAGCCTTGGTAATTACGAATAAAGGAAACGCTACAGGAAATGAAATATTCCAGGTTTCACAACAGATCATTGATAGCGTTTTTGATATATTCGATATAAAACTGGAAAGAGAAGTAAATATCCTCTAAGAAAGTTTTCCACATTTCTTAAAAACTTTTTATTATAGCGTTCCAAAAATCGCTATTTAAGATGCCTCTAGGCTATTTTTTAAATTTTTTATTTAATAATAACAAATATTTAATATCTAGCAATAAATTTCTAGCACAGTGTTTGTATAGTTTAAAATGTAACCGTGGTACACGATGTAACATATTGAATACTACTATTTTTTAATTACAAACCTCAAAGGCTATGAAAAGAACAGAGTTTAATACGCTAGTAATCGAACATTCAGATTCATTGAGATCTTATGCAAGAAATTTTACAAGAGATCATGATGATGCTAATGATTTGGTTCAAGATACGTTGCTAAAGGCTGTGACGTATTTCAAAAACTTTAGAGACGGAACTAATCTAAAAGGATGGTTATACACTATAATGAAGAATACGTTTATAAATAATTATAGACGCATTACCAAATCCAACAGTTTCATTACCAAAGAAGAAGAAATTTCACCAGTAAATTTGGTTCATTCGGCAACTAAAAATCAGGGAGAAAATAAATTTGTATTGGAAGATATAAATTCGGCTCTTTCTGCACTAGCTGAAGATTACTACACACCATTTACGATGTATTTTGAAGGATACAAATACCATGAAATTTCCGAGCACTTAAATATTCCTATAGGAACAGTTAAGACTCGTATCCATGTAGCAAGAAAAGCGATGAAAAAAACACTCTCTACATACAAATACTAATTTGTTTGGTAGTTTTGTAGCATGAGTGATCAAGACTTGACCGTATACACAAAATCGCAGCTAGCTTTACGCAATGGACAAGACAGACCTGAAATTTGGGTTGGATTTAAAGGATATATTTACGATGTATCAGAAAGTAGACTTTGGAAAAAGGGAATGCATTATGAACATTGGGCAGGACAAGATCTGACCGAAGAACTGCAAGATGCACCACATACCGAAACGGTTTTTGATAAATTCAAAAAAATAGGGAGAATAGTATAACTATCCTCCCTATTTCATGTATACTGAACACAGATTAACCAATATCAAATTTAGATAATGTTACAAATTGTTGTAAACGTGAAGTGATTTCTTCTTGTGATAAATTCTCTAAACGTGCTGTTCCAAATTTCTCTACACAAAATGATGCCATTGCCGATCCATAAATGATCGCATTTTTCATATTTGTAAAATTGATTGATTTAACTTTTGCTAAATAACCAATAAATCCACCTGCAAAAGTATCTCCTGCACCAGTAGGATCAAATACATCAGCCAAAGGCAATGCTGGAGCAGAGAAAATTTGGCCTTCACCAAATAATAAAGCACCGTGCTCACCTTTTTTGATGATTAAGTATTTTGGACCCATCGCCAAGATTTTTTCTGAGGCTTTCACCAATGAATATTCCCCAGATAATTGACGTGCTTCTTCATCATTTATCGTCAACACATCAACCTTTTTCAAGACTTTTTTCAAATCTTCTAGCGCTACATCCATCCAAAAATTCATTGTATCAAGCACAACTAACTTTGGCTTATTTTCCAATCGCTCTAACGTATCCAACTGCACTTGTGGTGTCAAGTTACCCAACAATAAATACTCGCAATCTTGATAAGATGTAGGAATTTTAGGATCAAAATCCGCTAAAACATTTAATTCTGTGATCAATGTATCACGTGAATTCATATCATTGTGATATTTACCTGACCAAAAGAAAGATTTACCACCAGCTACCACCTCTACACCTTCAACATCAATCCCTTTGGAAATAATGATATCAATATTTTTACCAAAATCATCACCAATAACACTCACCAACTTCACATTGTCATAAAGATAAGATGCTGATAAACCAGCGAAAGTTGCAGCACCACCTATAACCTTATCTGTCTTTCCGAAAGGTGTCTCGATAGCATCGATTGCTACTGTACCTACAATAACTAAACTCATTTAAATTAAGATGAATAGTGTAAACAAAAAAACCGGCAATTAAGCCGGTTTAATTAATGCTCCTGAAGCTGGGCTCGAACCAGCGACCCTCTGATTAACAGTCAGATGCTCTAACCAACTGAGCTATTCAGGAATCATATTAGTAGGTTTCCCTGCCAACGGCACAAAGATAATACATCTATCTAATGATTCAAAAAGAATTTTCAATTTTCTAGTGATCATTATTATAGAAACCGACAAATAATGTAGTATGTTAATTCACTTCTATTTCTGCTTTAGCTTTGTCATAACTTTCATTATGTACACTTGCCACTGCACGACCAGATGGATCATTCAAGTTTTGGAATGACGCATCCCACAACAAAGCTTCTGGAGTACTACATGCAACAGATTTCACCGAAGGAACAGTTTTAGCGGCTGCTTCAGATGGGAAATGTGATTCAAAAATTGTACGGTAATAATATTCTTCTTTGTTCTTAGGAGTGTTGATTGGGAATCTTGAGGCAGCTCCTGCAAATTCTGCATCCGACACTTTATTCTCTGCCTGCTCTTTTAACGTATCAATCCAGCTATAGCCTACTCCATCCGAAAACTGTTCTTTTTGACGCCACGCAATACTTTCTGGTAAGTAATCTTCAAAAGCTTTACGTACAACCCATTTTTCCATACGACCATTACCAATCATTTTGTCAGCAGGATTCAAACGCATTGCAACATCCATAAATTCTTTATCCAAGAATGGAACACGACCTTCAACACCCCAAGCTGCTAAAGACTTATTTGCACGTAAACAGTCGTATAAATACAACTTTTTCAGTTTACGAACAGTTTCTTCGTGGAATTCCTGGGGATTTGGTGCTTTGTGAAAATACAAATACCCACCGAATAACTCATCCGAACCTTCACCTGATAAGACCATTTTGATACCCATTGATTTGATGACACGCGACAACAAATACATAGGTGTAGACGCACGTATAGTCGTCACATCATATGTTTCTAAATGATAGATTACATCACGAATCGCATCTAATCCCTCCTGAATAGTGAAGTTGACCTCATGGTGAATTGTACCAATATGATCTGCCGCTTTCTGCGCTGCGATTAAATCTGGAGCACCTTTAAGACCTACAGCGAATGAATGCAGCTGTGGATACCACGCCTCTTCTTGATCGCCTGATTCAATACGTTTGGAAGCAAACTTCTTTGTGACAGCAGCTATTACGGACGAATCCAAGCCACCAGACAACAATACGCCATAAGGCACATCAGACATCAATTGACGGTGTACAGCGGCCTCTAAAGCATCACGCAATTCATCTATGCTTGTTTCATTATCTTTTACTGAATCATAAGTTTCCCACTCACGTGAATACCATTTTTGTGGCTCTAAACTTTCTTTGCTGTAAATATAATGTCCCGGAGGAAATTGTTCAATCGTGGTACAAAAACCTTCTAACGATTTCAATTCAGAAGAAACAAAAAACTGTCCTGCATCATCGCGACCATAATATAATGGAATGATCCCCATATGATCACGCGCTACAAAAAATGAATCTTCTCTTGAATCGTATAATGCAAATCCAAATATACCGTTCAAATCTTCAACGAAACGTGGACCTTTTTCCAAATACAAAGCTAATACAACTTCTGAATCAGATTGTGTCGCGAAATTATAATGTGGTAATGAATTACGTAAATCTTGGTGATTATAGATCTCACCGTTCACTGCTAGCACCACTTTTCCGTCAGGACTATATAAAGGTTGACTACCAGATTTTGGATCTACAATTGCCAAACGCTCATGCGCCAGAATTGCTTTTGATGAACTAAAAATACCAGACCAGTCTGGTCCACGGTGACGAATACGCTTTGACATTTCTAACACCTGGGGTCTTATCTTAGACTCCTCTTGCACTAATTCAAATGCTCCAATAATACCACACATAATTTATATTTTTTCTTTGAGTTATTTCTTAATATTTAACAACACAAAATAACCGCTTTAAAAACAAAAATCATAACATTTTTGCATTTTTATTGAAATTTTAACATTTAATACATGTTTTTTATGAAATTAAAATAACACTGTTAGATTTAAGCTATGAAATATGAAAATTTAAAAATTTAACCTACAAAAAAGGGGTCAATTTTATTTGACGCCTTGTTGTAATATTTTTTTAAAGCTTAGTGGTGACCATGAGCTTCTTCTTTACCACCGATTTGAGTATACACTTCTGTTACTGCCTCTAACTGTTCTTTAGCGAATGCT